>JAESGN010000107.1_pt1 | contig 232085 bp, 203 predicted proteins | sample 9269731 | NCBI WGS metagenome assembly JAESGN01 (sample SAMN15720683, study PRJNA650826) | algae metagenome | isolation source: Mojavia pulchra JT2-VF2 and co-occurring heterotrophs from desert soil | place: USA: Cadiz Valley, Joshua Tree National Park, CA | collected 1998-06-08 | reverse complement strand
ATTTTGGGCAGCAACGTCCAGCACCACGACCTGCGCAAAACAGCTTTCCCCATAGCTCAGACCATGACCACCGCGGTTCGGGCACCGAAGACTTTCCGACGCCTCGCGGCGTCCGAAACCCTCAACGATTGCGGACTGTCGGGTTTCAGGCAGGAAACCTCAGAAGCGGATATTCGCCGTCGCCTAGCCGCTACGACTGATCGGTCGGCGGAAAGCGCAATGTGGCCGCGATCTGTGCTTCGGCCGTGGTCGCTTCAGCAATGAGCAGGCGCAGCGCCTTTGCGGTGTCTTGCAAAAGCCCGTCGCCAAGGGGCCGCTCGCCATTGATAAAACGGCGGATGGCCCGCTCGTCTATGCCAAGGCGCCGCGAGAATGCAGTGGTTCCGCCAAACAGTTGGACGCAATAAGCAAAATGCTCGCGTCGCTCGTCCACTGAAAATGACGCGGCCATTGCTTCCCCTTTTCGTTCGTTGCCATTGGCCATAGGCGATCTGTCCGATACGACGCAATCGACCATTGGAAGTTGCGCTAAGCCGCGCAGGAGCTGGCTGCCGCAGGAGCGGCGATCGCCAAGCCAGCCTGGACTTGCCGTCATGATCGAAGGGCGCTTTCGGACGTTTTCCGATAGCGGCGCGTAGGCTCCGGCATCGGACGCCGAGCAGCCGTGGCCCGGTCCCAATAAGTCGACCGCTTTTGCGCATGCCTGCGCGGCTTGGGCGCATGCCGTACGGCATGACCTGAACGACGGACGAAAAACCTTCAGTCCTCGGCAGCGATCCGCACGCGAAGCCCGTCGAGCGCGTCGCTGAACCGGATCTGGCACGACAGGCGCGAATTGTCGTCGCGATCCGTCGTCGAATCCAGGAGGTCGTTCTCGTCCTCGCTCATCGCCGGCATCGCCCCCTTTCCGCCGTCCTCAACATGGACGTGGCAAGTCGCGCACGAACAGCAACCGCCGCAAAGCGCCAGCAGCTCGTCAAAGCCCGCGTCGCGGATATTTTCCATCACGGTCAGGCTGGTGTCGCCCTCGATATCATGCTCGGACCCGTCGCGCGTCACCACAATCAGCCTGGCCATATATTTCCCTGCTTTTTCGGGCGCCGAAAGACATGCAAACGCGGCGGGGCGAGATCCGCCGTAACCGGCGGACCTCCCCGCTCACGCGCACGCTCGATCAGAATTTGAAGCCCACTTCGACGTAGATTTCGCGGGGATTGTCGACGAAGGCCGACATGTCGGCGAGAACGCCCGTCCCCGCGGTCCCGGTACCCGTCCCACCCGCGAACGGAATATCGTTCGCTGCCGTAACGACCAGCTTGTTGGTGAGGTTGCGTCCGATCAGCCCGATCGTCCATCGGTCGTCAGGACCATTAACGCGCAGCGCGGCGTCGAGTTTGGTATATGCCTTTTGCACGGCGTCCGGGCGAAGCGTGTCGGTGAAATTATACTTGCCGGTGTAGCTGACGTCGCTCGATAGTTGCAGCGTCCAGCCCGATGCCGTCAGCGGCATGTCATAGCTCGCCCCGATGCGCCCGGCGAAGCGCGGCGCCTTCGGCGGCGTGCGTCCGTCATAGTCCTGGCTCGTGAAGGCAGCGCCGGGCGCCGGCGCGAGCAGATTGCAGCCCGCGGCAATCGTCTGACCGCCATAGCATTGCCCGATATAGTCCTTGTAGGACGCGTCGTTGAACGCGGCAGCGCCGCGCAACGAGAAGCCGCCCGAGCGCCAGTTGAAATCGCCCTCGACCCCCTTGACGCGCAACGTCCCGGCGTTCGCCACGACCTGGCCGATCGTGACCGGATCGAAATTCTGCACCTGGAGGTCGAGATAGTCGTAATAATAGGCCGTGGCATTGAGCGAGAGCGCGCCGCCCAGCAAAATGGCCCGGGCGCCGACTTCGCCGCCGCGAGCGCGCTCTGCACCGAATTCACCGGCGGCAACGGTCGCCGCGGGGGTCAGGGTCTGCGAGATATTGAACCCGCCCGACTTGAAGCCTTCCTTATAGGCCGCATAGAAGGTCAGGTCGCGCGAAGGCTTGTAACGCAGCGTCACCTGCGGCGACACGTCGGTTTCGCGATAACGGTCATCGAGGCGAAGACCCGCCGGGAAGGCGCCCGCGAAGGCGAGATGCGCCGGCAGCGACGCCTGATAGCTGTCGCGCGATTCATAGCTCCAGCGCGCACCGCCCGCGAGTTCGAGCGAGTCGGACAGGTTGGCAGTCACTTCGCCGAACGCCGACATCGAGCTGCCCTTGAAACCATTGTCGCGCTTGAATGTGGTGTAGGTGTTCGTCACCGGGCTGATCGGCACGGGGAAGATATAGGCGTCGGTGTTGAAGACGAACTTGTTGCTCGACGCGAACAAGCCGAACAGCACGTTGACCGCACCGTCCCACTTCGACTGGAAGCGCAATTCTTCCGACGTCTGGCGGTAATCGGCAAGCTGCGAGAAGGTCGCGGGATAGGCCTCGCCCGACACATTGTTGAGGTCGGTCTGCTTGAACCGATAATAGGAGGTGATCGAGGTGACGTCGAAGACGTCGCTTGTCAGCGTCGCGGTGAGGATTCCGTAGCCCGACTTCAGCCGCGAATACATGCGTCCGTCGCGGGCATAGCGATAATCGGCCTGCGCGACGGCGAGCGGAATCGTCGAGCTGTCGGAGCGGCCGTCGACGCCGCAATCGGCGTTCGGACTGGGCGGAATACCGTTCGCGGCGAAAGGCGTCGTCCGGCCGCCGCCGCAAATCCGCTCGACGATATCGGTCGGGCCACCGTCCTTCTGATCGGTGTAGCCGGTCTTGACCTGGAAGGTCAGATTATCGGTCGCGTCCCATTCGAGCGTCGCACGGCCGCTGTAGGTCCTGCCACCACCGCGATATTTGCTGTTGCGGTGGCGTTCCATACCCAGCGGATCGAGATAGGTCGCCGCCGCGCTGTTGGTGAAGGCGCCTTCGCTATCCGACACGCGGAAAGCCAGGCGCGCCCGCAGACCGTCGGCCAGCGGCCCCGAAATATAGCCCTCGCCATATTTCTCCCTCGCCTCGAAGCCATAGCCGGCCTTGAAGCCGGCCTCGAAGACGTCGCGCGGGCTGTTGGTCGTGACCGCGATGAGGCCGCCCGTCGCATTCTTGCCGAAGAAGAGCGCCTGCGGCCCCTTCAGCACTTCGACCCGTTGCACGTCATATTGACTGAGGCCGATCTCGCGGCCGCGGCTCATCGGCATGCCGTCGACGACGAAGGAAACCGACTGGTCGAAACCGGCGCTGAGCGCCGTCGAACCGACACCGCGAAGGAAAATGCTCGCCGACGAGCCCGATGCCGCCTTGCCCGCCACCATCGTCGGGACGAGCGACGCCATGTCGCTGAAATCGGTAACCGCATAATTGTCGAGCGCCGCGCCGCCGAGCGCGGTAATCGCGACAGGAGCGTCGATCAGCCGCTCGTCGCGGCGGCGCGCGGTGACGATGATTTCGCCGTCGGCAGGGACCGATGCCGTGTCGTCTGCGACGGGAGCCGTGTCAGCCGCGGAGGTCTGGGCATGTGCGGGAAGAACGGCCGCTGCAGTGCCGATGACCGAAGCGAGGCAGGCGTAGCGAATAGCGCGAAACGAAGCACGGCGGTCCATGACAAATCCTCTCCAAAATGCGGGCCGTCATCCGCGGCCTTGATCAATAACCTATCAGCATTAGATTTAATGTCAATTGCTAAAATTAACGCCGTAAGGTTTTTGCAGACGGCCAATAATTTATTGTAATAATTATGTTTTTCAGGATGATCGCGCCGCTTCGCCGTGAAGTGCCCGCTTGGAAAAGGCAACCACCGCTTCGTTGAACGCGTCGTTGCGGTCGCCCGCCACCATATGGCCCGCGCCCGCGACGTTGACCGTCTCCAGCCTTGGCAGCGCGTCCCGGAACGCAGCGACTCCGGCATCCGAAACGACGTCGCTGGAGAGACCGCGCACGAGAAGGACGGGCAGGCAGGGCAGCATCGGCAATCGCAGCGCGGCACGCTGAACCACGTCGTGATGACGTTCGGGTGTTTCGTCGAGTATCCGGGGATCCCAATGCCAATGCAGGCGCCCGTCTGCATCCTTGCGGAGATTCTTCATCATCCCGGCGCCGTTGGACGAGGCCCGTTGCCGGGGATTATAGGCAGCGACCGCCTCCACCGCCTCGCCTATTGTCGCAAAACCCTCGGGATGGCCCCGCATGAACGAGACGATACGGTCGATCCCGCGCGGATCGGGTTCGGGCACGATATCGACCAGCACCAGTCCGGCGGGCCGCAATCCACGGTCGATCGCAACGATGGAGGTCGCCCCGCCCAGCGAAGCGCCGACAAGCACGAACGGTACCCCGATCCCCGCTACGACCGCCCCCAGATCTTCGGCGCGGTCGGTCAGTTGATAGGCGGCGGTCGGCGACCAGTCGCTTTCCCCATGCCCGCGCGCATCATAGTTGATGACCTGAAAACCCTCGGAAAGCAGATGTCGGGCCGCGCGGCTCCAGCTGTGACGCGTCTGACCGCCGCCATGCAGAAGCACCACCGCGGGCGCCGCGGGATCACCGCCGCGATCGGCTGCGAGCCGCAGGCCGTCACGCGAAACGACCATGATGCTTTGCATATTGCCTGTCATGGGCGGACGCTCCTCCTTGCCAAAAGACTGCGCTTCGCATTATCTAACGTTAATAGATTTATGAGCAGGAGAGTTTCGATGGTGCGGTTCGATTTTCAGGGCAAGCGCGTGCTCGTCACCGGCGGCACGCAGGGGATCGGGCTGGGTATCGCGGAAGCGTTCGCCGACGCCGGCGCCGAGGTCATCGTCAGCGGAACACGGGAGGGCGCTGCCGACTATGAGGACGATCTGTCGCGATTTTCCTATCTTCGCGCCCGCCTCGACGAACCGGGCGAACGCGTGGCGCTCGCCAAGGCCGTCGGCGCGATCGACATTCTGGTCAACAATGCAGGGCAGTCGCATCCCGACGAATATTCGATGGACGGCTATGCCCGCGTCATCGAAGTCAATCTCAACGCCGCTGCCGAGCTTTGCTACCTGTTTCACCCGACCCTGCGCGAGCGCGGGGGCGCGATCGTCAATGTCGGGTCGTGCGCAAGCTTCATCGCGATCGGCACCGCCCCCGCCTATACGGCGAGCAAGGCCGGACTGCTCGGCTTCACCCGCGCGACTGCGGACCAGTGGGCCCGCGACGGCGTGCGGGTCAATCTGGTCGCGCCGGGTTTTATCGAGACCCGGATGACCTCGGGCGTTCGCGCCGATCAGCGCAAGGCGGGAAATACGCTGCGCGCGATCCCCGTCCGGCGTTTCGGCACGCCCGCCGAGGTCGCCGCAGCGACGCTCTTTCTCGCCTCCCCCGCGGCTTCCTACATTACCGGCCAGAGCATCGTCGTCGACGGCGGGCTGATGCTGCGATGATATAAACCGAATGCTTTTAGGCTGGCACTCGCTCGCCTGTGCTGTCATGAGCGGCAAGAAACAGGGAATATTTGCGTGGCACGACCTTCGAAACCTTTGATCTCGCGTGAGAATGCGGCAGAAGCAGCGCTCTCAGCCATCGACGAGCACGGGCTGGAGGCGCTGAGTCTGGGTCTGGTCGCGAAGAAGATAGGTGTCCGCCCGCCGTCGCTTTATCATCATTTCAAGGACAAGTCCGAGCTGCTGCAGGAAGTCGCGCGGATGATGCTGGTCAAGATGCCCGCGGTGCGGGCGACGGGCCAGTCGTTCGAGGAGCAGATCATCGCGCGCTGCGTCGCAACCCGCCAGACGTTGCTGAAACATCCCAATGCCGCGCCGCTGATCCTTCGCTACTTCCCACGCCACATGCTGCTTGCGGCCTATAACCGCGCCGCATCGGAAGAGCCTTATCCGACCCCCATTCAGATGACCGTGATCGATGCGATCGAAAAATATACCTATGGCGCCGCGCTGTTCGAAGCGTCGGCGCGCGCGCGCGGCATCGACCCGATGCCGCCGGTCGACGGCGAGAAATATCCGAGCCTTGCAAAGGCAATCGAAGACAACCCGTTCGACGACGAACAGCTTTTTGTCGAATCGCTCCGTCTTTTCCTCGTCGGTGTGCGCGAACGCGTCGCTTCGGACACGATCGGCCAGTCGCTCGACTAAGCCCCGCTAGACTAGGGTATCTCGTTCCCGAAGATCGCCGAGGAGACCGTCGGCGCGCCCGGGCCGCCCGCGAGCAGGCAGATTTTTGCGCCCGCCACCGGATTGGCGGACTCGCCGCGCAGCTGCTTCACCGCTTCGTAAGCGGTGCCGATGCCGTGGATGAATCCTTGGGCAAAATTGCCACCGCCCGTGTTGACCGGCAGCTTTCCGGTCGGGGCGATGAGATTTTCGAAGCGCACCACCTCGGCGACATTCTCATAGGTGCAGAAGCCGTGGTCGATCAGCGACGCGACGCCCTGCGCGCTGAAATTCTCGTAGAGCTGTACGACGTCGATGTCGGCGGGCGACAGCCCCGTCTCGGCGTAAAGCCGCCGCGCGATCGGGCGGAAGCCCGCGGTCGGATAGAGCGCCTCGTCGTCGTTTTCGAGAAGGTCGCCCCACCCTTTCTCGGCGCCGTTCGCGCAGCCCAGCAAATAGATGGGCGGCCTTTTGAGATCGCGCGCGCGCTCGGCCGACACCATCAGGAAGGCAGCGGCGCCGTCATTCTCGCGGCTGCAGTCGAACAGCCGGAACGGCTCGGCGATCCAGCGCGAATTGCGCATTTGGTCGAGGTCGAGTTCGCTACCATAGGCGACCGCCTCCGGATTGCGCGCGCCATGATAATAGGATGCCCGCACCAAATCCTCGGCGACCGACCGCGGCACGCCATGATGTTCGTACATGCGGTTGGCGCGGATCGCACACACCTGTGCCGGTGCGACGAGCCCGGCCGCGAGCATATGATCGTTGAGATGGTGCGCCATCACCGCGGCCGACAACCGTCCGCTCGATCCCTCGACCAGCGCGCGGAAGACAATGACCGCTTTTGCCTGCCCGGACAGGATCGCGGCCGCAGCGAGTCCGAATGCGCCGGCGACGCCGCCGCCGCCGCCGCCCCAGATCACGCTCGACCATTTGAGCTCGCGCGTCCCAAGCGCCGGCATCAGCCGGACGGGCTCGTTCTTGTCGTCGCCATAGGAGACAAAGCCATCGACCTCGGCGGGGTCGAAGCCCGCATCGGCGCAGGCAGCAAGGATCGCCTCCGCGAGCACGCCTTGCTCGGGCAGCGGCGAGGCGCCGCGCTTATACTGGCGCATCCCGATGCCCGCGACGGCGGTGGTTCCGTAAAGCGGGTGCATCAGCCGCGGCTCCAGATGATGGTGGGGATATCGCGGCCCTCGACGCGCGTCGCGCCGATCCGCCCGGCAATCGCTTCGCCGATCACCGGGTCGACCTGCTGCGGATCGTCGAGGCGGCCGAGCAGACGGACACCACAATCGTCGACGGTCGCGACGACCGACACGAACGGAAGGTCGAGGCTTTCGGTAAAACCGAAGCGATGCCAAGTGCGCGTCCACGAAAAGATCGTGCCGCGCATCGCACGCTCGATCCATTCGACCGTCTCGCTGCCGCACGCGCCGCAGCGACTGACCGCCGGCCACAGCCAGTCGCCGCAGCCACCGCAGCGCGGCAACAGCAGCCGGCCTTCGGCAAGGCCATTCCAATAGGGCGCATCGGCGCCGTCGTTCACGTGCATGATCAGGCCGCCACCGTCCACTCGAGGGGCAGCGTTTCAAGCGCCATCACCGTGCCGATGCGGAACGCATGCTTCTCGCCCGGCGTCGCCCGAAAGGCGGGCACGCGTTTCACCCACTCCTCGGTCAGGATACGCAACTCGGCGCGGCCAAGGACATGCCCGACGCACAGATGCGGGCCCGACGAAAAGGTCAGGTGCGCGGTCTTCTTGCGGTCGAGGTCGAAGGCGTTGGGCGCGTCGAACTTCGCGGGATCGCGGCTACCGAGGCAGAGGATGTTGAGCACCATCTCGCCCTCGCGGAACTGCGCCTCGCCGACCTGCTGGTCCTGCACCACCAGCCGGGGCGTGTTGACGACGCCATAGAGCCGCACCGCCTCGTCGGCGAAGGCCCCGATCAGCGACGGATCGGCCGCGAGCCGCGCCTGCACGTCGGGCATCTTCGCTAGCTGCTGGAAGGCAAAGCCGGTGACGTTCGTCACCGTATCCATGCCGCCGAGAAACAGCACGAAGCTCATCGCAAGGATTTCATCGTCGCTCATCGTCCGGCCGTCGATGTCGACCTGGATGAAATGCGACATCAGCTTGTCGTCGGGCGCCGCCTTCTTTTCCTCGATCAGCGCCTTCATCTCGCCCAGGATCGCGGCGCTGAGGCGTCCGAGTTCGGCCTCGTCATTCTGCGCCGAGAAGAAAGCTTCGGCGAGCGCACGGAAGTCGTGGAGCCGCGACAGGTCCATTCCCATCAATTCCATAAAAACGCTGACCGGGAAAAGTTTCGCGAGATCGGCCTGGAAATCGCACGCACCTTTCGCGGCGACGGCGTCGACCAGTTCGACCGCCCATTCGCGGATGCGCGGTTCGAGCGCCTTGATCGCAGCCGGCCCGAACATCGGCATCATCGCCTTGCGGTAGGGCAGGTTTTCGGGCGGATCGAGGCTCAGCGGGATGAAGAAAGGCGGATTCTCGACGCGCGGGATCTGCATCTCGCGCACCGAAAAATGCTCGGGGTCGAGCACGACCTTGCTGATCGCCTCGAAGCTTTTGACGATCCAGTGGCCACCGTTGAGCCGCGTCCAGAAAATGTCGGGCGCTTCGGCCAGTGCCGCGGCATAGGTACCCTGCACATCCTCGCCGATACGCGGATCGGCGTAGATGTCGAAGTCGAACACGAGATGCGCCGGAATATGCGTCGGCACCGGCGCGGTCGCCAGTCGGGGGGCGGTCATAGCGGACTCCTCATCGCACGCGCTCCATCGTCTCGTGCGCTCCGGCATAGCGTTCGCGCACCGCGGGTTTGGACAATTTGCCGGTGGCGAGCCGCGGCAACGGGTCGGCCGAAAATACGACGTAGCGCGGCACCTTGTAGTTCGAGAGATTGGTGTTGCAGTGGGCGATCAGCGCGACGACATCGATTTCCGCGGCCGCGTGATAGACGATGAAGGGCGTCTCGCCGAATTTCTCGTCGGGAGCGGCGATCGCCAACGCCTCGACGACACCCGGGAACTCGCACACCACGCGCTCGACCTCGGCCGCCGAAATGTTGAGCCCGCCCGAAATGATCAGATCCTTCATCCGGTCGACGAAGGTCAGGAGGCCGCGCTCGTCGAGAGTCCCGATGTCGCCCGACCAGAGCCAGCCGTCGCGGATCGCTTTCGCGGTCTCCTCCGGATTGCGCCAATAACCCTGCATCATGCCCGGCGAGCGCATGACGATCTCGCCCGGCTCGCCGGGGTCGCAAGCGCTGCCGTCGGCGCGCAGCACGCGCACCTCCATGAAGATGCCGCCCCAGCCGCATTTCTCGGGCTCTTCGATCGCCAGATGTTCGGGCATCATCGTCACGTTTCCGCCGACCTCGGTCTGGCCATAGATCTGGCGGATCGTGATCCCCTTGGTTTTCCAGATATCGAGCAACTGCCGGCTGACGCGCGCGCCGCCCGCGGTCGCGAGGCGGATCGACGACAGGTCGGCATCGGCGAAGCCCGGGCAGCGGGCGATCGCCTCGAAAAAGGTCGGCACTGCGCCGAAGCAATTGATCTTCTCGTCCTGCAGCAATTGCAGGATCGCATCCGGAACGAAAGCGGGCTCCATGAAGATCGTGCAGCCCTGCGTCGTGTAATGGATCAGCTGGACAAAGCCTGCCGAGGTATTGAGCGGCGCGAGGCTGATGATCCGGGCGCCCGGCGACGACGACGTCTCTTCGAGCGACCAGCACGCGGCATAGGCGGTCATCGAGCGATTGGTGAAGACAACGCCCTTGGGCTTCGCTGTCGAGCCGCTCGTCGCAATGATGACGACCGGGGCATCGGGCTGCGGATCGTGCTTCGGCGACTCCGGCGCACCGAAACGCAAGGCTTCGACCTCGGCCATCGGTCGCGGGGTTAGGCCGGCGGCACTCACATTCGCCTCGAACTCGGGCGCGGCGAAGGTGAAACGCGGCTCGGTCGTTTCGCACAACTCGCGAATTTCGCGCGGCGTGAAGCGGAAATTGACCGGATTGACGATCCCACCCGCGCGGATGATCCCCATGATCAGCGCGCAATAGGCCAAGCTGTTCGTCGAGCAGATCGCGACGCGGTCGCCGGGCTGCAACCCATCAGCTTCGAGCATCGCCGCCACACGGTCGGACCAGCCCTTGTAGTCGCCATAGCTCAGCCGGTCGCCGCCGAGCACCACTGCGGGTTGCTCGGGCCGCATCCGCGCCCACCAATCCATAGCGCTCGGTAACGTCTGCGCCATCAGTCCCTCTCCATCCGGTCTTTTGCCGGTGTATCAATCACAGAAGCGCTTCGATCGCTTCATAATAGCGCACGATATTGGTCTCGAGCCCGCAATAGACGGTTTCTTCGGGTACGCCTGCGCCCAGTCCCTGCTGGCTGATCTCGGCGGCGCGGAAGTCCTCGCCGCCAAAGACGCTGAGGATCAGTTCGTATGAGCGCGCGAAGACTTCCTCGGCCTTTGGCGTCGACGCTGCCTCCGGGGTCAGCATGAAATATTCGACCGTCGTCCGGTCGGGAGCGCGGGGCATCAGCAGCATGATGCTGGTATAATATTGGCTCGTCACCACGACGCAGTTCGGGAACGCCGTATAGGCGTGGGTGACAAGCTTGTGGACGTTCGCGGTCGGGTCCTCGTCGAGCATTTCGGGGACATAACCGATGCGTCCCGACACCTGCCGGATGTTCGGCCCGAACATGTCGACGATGTTCGGCGCGTCCTGGAATCGGTCGCCGATCGACGCAGCGTGGAGCCGCTGGACATGATAGCCTTCGAGGAAGGGTTCGAGCACGACCTTCCAGTTCGCCTTCAGGTCGAAGGTCTTGCGTCCATAAACATGCGCCGACGGGATGCCGATCGCGGTGAAGTCGTCGGCGACCTGCTCCGAAAGCTGCGACCAGTCGGCGGGAATGTCACGGTTGAGCTGGACATAGACGATCCCGCCCCACTCGCGCGCTTCGAGCTCGACCAGCCCGCGCTTGCTCTTGTCGAAATCCTGAAACGCTTCGCTGCGCGACACGCCGATCAGCTTGCCGTCGATGCCATAGGTCCAGGCATGATAGGGACAGGTGACGCGGCCCTGCTTGTGAACCGCGCAATCCTCGATGATCTTCGACCCCTTGTGCTGGCACGCGTTGACGAAGGCCTTGATCGTACCGTCGCGGGTGCGCGAGACGAGCATTGGGAAACCATAGCTGTCATTGGCGACGATGCTGCCGGGTTCGAGCAGCGCCGACACGGTGACGGGCACCGGATAGCGGCGGAAGATCCTGTCCTGTTCGAGGTCGAAGCGTTCCTGCCCGGTAAAGATCGCATTGGGCCGCGTCGCGCCGAAGGGCACGACGACCGCGTCCTTCTCGGCCGGGATTTTGCGGATCGCCTCGATCTGGCTCGGCGTCAGGTCGGCGAGCGTGGTCAGTTTGCGGGCGGGGCGCGCAATTTCACTAACTTCACTCATATCGCCAATCCTCTCCTTGTCGTTGGTTCAAGACTATTCCACCCTTTACCTAATGACAATAGTTTTTTATGACGGCTGCGAGAGCACCGCAAAAGCGGCCGGATTCGAGGGATAATGAGGATGAGCTTCGACTATATCATCTGCGGCGCCGGCGCGGCGGGATGCGTTCTCGCCTACCGCCTGTCGGAGAATCCGAAGCTGAGAGTCGCGCTGGTCGAAGCGGGACCGCGCGACCGCCATCCCTTCATCGCGATGCCCAAGGGGCTTGCCAAGGTGATGCAGGACCCGAAGCATCTGTGGGTCCATATGAGCGAGCCCGAGGCGTCGACCGCGGGCCAATCCGAGGCGTGGGTGCGCGGGCGCGTGCTCGGCGGATCATCGTCGGTCAACGGCATGATGTATGTCCGCGGCCAGCCCGCCGATTTCGACGCGATCGCCGAGAAGTCGAGCGACGACTGGAGCTGGACGCATATCGGCGCGGCGTATCGCGCGTTCGAGAATCACGAACTGGGCGCGGACGAAACGCGTGGACATGCCGGGCCGATGAAAATCTCGATGCCGACGCAGCGCCTGCCGATCAGCGACGCGCAGGTCGCGGCGGGCGAAGCGATGGGCTGGACGAACAAGCCCGACATCAACGCCCCCGACGACCAGGTCGCGATCGGCTATGCGCCGCGCACGATCTTCAAGGGCAAGCGCCAGAGCGCCGCGCAGGCGTTCCTGCGCCCCGCCGAGAAACGCCCCAACCTCACCATATTGACCGAGCGCACCGTCGACCGCGTGATCTTCGACGGCACGCGCGCAGTCGGGGTCGAGGTCATCCACAACGGACAGCGCGAGACGATCGACACGGCGCATGAGGTTATCGTCTGCGGCGGCGCGATGGCGAGCCCCGCGATCCTCGAACGCTCCGGGATCGGCGACCGCGACCGGCTCGCCGCATTGGATATCCCGCTCGTCCATCACAGTCCCGAGGTCGGCGAAGGGCTGATCGAACATCGCGGTATCATCATGCAGTGGAAGCTCTCCAAGGGGGCGCTGTCGCAGAACCGCGTCTTCGGCGGCTGGCGCCTGCTGCTCGCGACGCTGCAATATTATCTGACCGGCGACGGCCCGATGTCGGCTGCGGCTTATGAGATCGGCGGCTGGTTCAAGACGCGGCCGGGGCTGAACCGCCCCGACGCGCAGATGCTGATCGCGCCCTTCAGTTTCGACATGGCGACGCAGCGCACGCAGCTCGAAAAGCATCCGGGCATGAACGCGGTCATCTATCCGCTGCGCCCGACCTCGCGCGGGAGCATCCATATCGCGACGCGCGACCCCGATGCCGCGGCGAGCTTCAAACCCAATTACCGCGCGACCGAAGAGGATCGCGCCGCGATGGTCGGCGCGGTGCGTGTGATGCGCGAGTATGCGAAGCAGGCGCCGCTCGCGGACATGATCGCCGAAGAGACGATGCCGGGGCCGGCGTTCGGCAGCGATGCCGAAATCATGGACGCCTATGATCGCTTCGGGACCTGCGGCTATCATGCGGTCGGAAGCTGCCGGATGGGCAAGGACGACGCGTCAGTCGTCGACCCGGCGCTGCGCGTCCGCGGCACCCAGGGACTTCGCGTCATCGACACATCGGTGATGCCGGTGATACCGTCGGGCAACACCAACGGTCCGACGATGGCGATGGCATGGCGCGCCGGCGACATCATCCTGCGCGACGCGCCGCAAGCGAAGGCTGGCTGAGATGGAATTGCACGACGCCCTCGCCGCGCGCTTCGACCGGCTGAAGTCCAGCGACGACGGCTGGCAGGCGCTGGCCGATGCAGGCGTATTGGGCCTGCCTTTCGCCGAAGCGCATGGCGGGCTGGGCCTGCCGCCGCGCGACGGCTTTGCGGTGCTGGAGGTGCTCGGACCGAGGGCAATCGCCTTGCCCTATCTCGAATGCGTGCTGCTCGCGGGCACGTTGCTCGACCGTGCGGGCGGTAACGCGGCGGCGCAGTGGCTACCACGCGTCGCCGCAGGCGAAGCAAAGCTCGCCTTTGCATCGATCGACGACCGCGAACCCGCACGCGCGGCGATCGATGCCGCGGGCTGGCGCCTGTCGGGCGGCAAGCTGCTGTCGATCGGCGCCGCCGAGGCCGACGCGGTGGTCGTCGCCGCCGCGGTGGACGATGGTCCCGCCGCTTTCCTGATCGCGCGCGAAGCGCTGGCGATGAAAGCCTATCCGACGATCGACGGCCGCCGCGCGGCCGACCTGCTGCTCGACGACGTGACGGTCCCGACCGACGCGCGGCTGGCGATCGAGCCGGAGGACATTGCCGATATCCTCGACTTGGGCGCCGCCGCCATCGCCGCCGAGGCCGCGGCGATCATGGCGCGGCTCGTCGCCGACACGCGCGATTATTGCGTGCAGCGCGAACAGTTCGGGAAAGCGATTTCAAGCTTTCAGGTCGTGCAGCACCGCCTTGTCGACATGCACATCGAGGCGCGCCGCGCTGCGGCTGCGGCAGCGCTCGCGGTCGACGCGCTCGACCTCGATCCGGCGGAACGCGCGAAGGCGATCAGCGCCGCGAAGGTCACGATCGCCGATGCCGGCCGCTTCGTCGGGCAGAATGCCGTGCAACTGCACGGCGGCATGGGAATGACCGAAGAGCTGCCCGTGTCGGCGCTGTTCAAGCGGCTGACGGTGATCGAAAGCGAGTATGGCACGCGCGACGCGCATCTGGCCCGCTATATGGCGCTGGGCTGAGGCGTCTGCGTGCGGTCGTTCGAGATTTATAATGGGGGAATGCAAGTGCCTGCTTACGACCGGAAGCGGCCGTTCTTCTCCCCTCCCGCTTGCGGGAGGGGTCGGGGGTGGGCAGCCACGTTACGATCAGGCCCACCCCGCTGCGGCTAACGAACAAGTTCGCAAGCCTCGCTGCCCCTCCCGCAAGCGAGAGGGGAAATCAGTTCATCACCGCAACGTCCGCTCTCCACCCCAAAGCGGACGGTCTCTGCCGGTTTGGTCGGATCGCAACGCGGACTTGAGGCCTTGCACGGAATGCTTTGAAGGTTGCCGCCCGACGCTATACGGGCACCGGATTGGTTGCTTCCATCGCCTCGCCCGGCTTCCGCGCCCGGCCGTTCGATGAAGGCAGATCGCCGGGATTCTGAATTACAATGAATTATCGCCATAGCTTCCATGCCGGCAACAGCGCCGATGTCGTAAAGCACGCCCTGCTGATCGCCCTCGTGCGGGCCTTGCAGCAAAAACCGGGCGCGCTGACCCTGATCGACACCCATGCCGGTTGCGGGCTGTACGACCTTGGGGGCGAGGAGGCGAGGCGCACCGGCGAGGCTGTACAGGGCGTGCTGCGCGCCTTTGCCGACCCGAACCCCTTGCTGGACGACTATCGCGCCGCCGTGCGGGCGGTGAATGCCGGCGAAGAGCCGCGTCTCTACCCCGGATCGCCGCGATTTCTGGCGCAGCTTCTGCGCCCGCAGGATTTTCTGGTCCTGAACGAGAAACATCCCGACGACGTCTATGCCCTGCGCGGCGCGATGCGCGGCACTTCCGCCGCCGTGCATCAGCGCGACGCCTACGAGCTTTGGCTGGCGATGCTGCCGCCCCGAACGCCTCGCGGCGTGGTGGTGGTCGACCCGCCGTACGAGCAGACCGACGAACGCGAACGTATCACCGCCACCCTCGCCACCGCGCACCGCAAATGGGCGCATGGCGTGACGGTGATCTGGTATCCGCTTAAAGACCGCGCCACGCATGCGCGCTGGAAAGGGCAACTCCGCAATCTTGGCATCCCGAAAATGCTGAACGTTGAGCATTGGTTGTACGATAGCGACCAGCCCGACATCTATAACGGCGCGGGCTATAACGGCGCGGGCCTTTTTATCGTCAACCCGCCCTACGCCTTCACGCAGGCGCTGCCGCCTCTGCTGGAAGCGCTGCGCGCGGCGCTGGCGCCCGAGGGGCATAGGGGGAAGATCACGACCGACTGGTTGGGCGACTAGAACAAATCGCCTTCGCAGGGGCGACGGTGGTGCAATCGTCCGCTTCCCGCACCGTCCTTGACGTCCACCGGAAGGACGGGTTCGCGATTACGGGAATCAAATCCCCAGTTCCGCCTTCGCCAATATCCCGCGCTGGATTTCGTTCGTCCCCGCGTAGATGCTGCTCGCGCGTTCGTTGAGATAGTGGAGCGGTGCGATCGCCTGCCACACCTCTCCGCTGCAATAGTCGTCGAGGATATGGCCGGGGATCGGACCGCCGGGCATCGCGACGCCGGGCTGGAACGCGCGGGCGAGCGGCCCCGCAGCGTCGAGCGCGAGTTCGGTCACGCGCTGCTGCAATTCGGTGCCGAGGATTTTCATCATCGAGGCATCGGCGCCGGTCGGTGCGCCCGCCGACAGCCGCGAGAGGATATCGCTTTCGAGCCGGGCGAGGATGTCGCAGCGGATGCGCGCTTCGGCGATCCGCACGTCGAGCAAGGCACGCGCGGGGCCGGCAGGCTGCGCCGCGACCTGCTGCGCCAGTTCATCGAGCGCAACCTCGATCTCGGGCGCATAGGCGCTGCCGCCGCGTTCGAATTCGAGCAGATATTTGGCGACGGTCCAGCCGTCGTCGATTTCGCCCAGCACGTTCGCGACCGGCACGCGAACATTGTCGAAGAAGATCTGGTTCTGGATATGCTCGCCCGACGCCATGACGATCGGGCGCACCTCGATCCCCGGCGAGGTCATGTCGATGAGCAGGAAGGTGATGCCCTGCTGCTTGCGTTCGGTCTTCGCCGTGCGGACGAGGCAGAATATCCAGTTCGCGACATGGGCGTGCGTCGTCCATATCTTCGTGCCGGTGCAGACAAGATTGTCGCCGTCGCGCACCGCCTTCATCTGCAGCGCGGCGAGGTCCGATCCCGCGCCGGGTTCGGAATAGCCCTGGCACCAGAAATGCTCGCCGTTCAGCATCCGCGGCAGGAAGAAAGCCTTTTGCGCATCGGTGCCGAAACCGATGATCGCGGGACCGCACATCCTGATCCCCATCGGCGACACCGGCGGCGCGCCGGCGCGCACCCGCTCGCTCGCGAAGATATGATGCTGGACGACGCTCCAGTCGCAGCCGCCGTGCTCGGCGGGCCAGGCGGGCGCCGCCCAGCCCTTCGCGTGCAGCCTTTCCTGCCAGGCCATTTGCGACGCGTGGTCGGCGTAAACCGAGGTCATCAGCTTGCCCGCGCGGCGCAGTTCGGGGGTCAGCTCGGCCGCGAAGAAGGCGCGAACCTCTTCGCGGAACGCGTCGTCTTCGGGGCTAAGCTGCATGTTATCGGGCCGCCTTCGGGATGAAGATCGCCTTGGGGCGGGTGAATTCGAGCAAGCCGGGCACGCCATTTTCCTGTCCGAAGCCCGACTGCTTCGCGCCCGCGAGCGGAGTGAAGGGCGTCGACTGGAGATTCTGGTTGATCCAGACGGTGCCGGTGTCGAGCCGGTGCGCGATCGCGGTCGCCGCCTCGACATCGCCCGACCACACCGCGCCGGCGAGGCCATAGTCGCTGTCGTTGGCGCGCGCGACGACATCGTCGATGTCGGTGAATTTGAGGAGCGGCAAAACGGGGCCAAAGGCTTCTTCGACGACGACGCGGCTGTCCTCGGGCGGATTGTCGACGAGCGTCAACGGCACGAAATAGCCGCGATCGGGCACCGCCCCGCCTTCGAGCAGGGTCAGCCCATTGGCGCGCGCATCGTCGAGCAGCGCGAGGACGCGGCGATATTGCGGCTCGTTCTGGATCGGGCCGTAGCGATTGCCCTGCTCCGCCCCGTCGCCGACAGGCAGGTCCTTTGCGAGCTGGTGGAGACGGTCGCGCAAGGCATCGTAGATGTCGGCGTGGATATAGAGCCGCTTGGTCGCGACGCAGACCTGCGCGCTGTTGTGGAAGGCACCTTCGAACAATTGCGCCGCGACCGCGTCGACATCGACATCGGGCAGCACGATCGCGGCGTCGTTGCCGCCGAGTTCGAGCGTGATGCGCTTGAGATCCTTCGCCGCCGATTCCATCACGCGGCGGCCGGTCGCGGTCGAGCCGGTAAAGCTGATCTTCGCAAAGCCCGGATGCGCGGTCATCAGCGGGCCGAGCGCATCGCCGCCGCTGATGATGTTGATCACGCCCGCGGGAAAGACATCGCGGATCAGTTCGCCGATACGCAGCGTGCAGAGGGGCGTGAAGGGCGAGGGTTTGAGCACGAGCGTGTTGCCCGCCATCAGTGCCGGGCCGACCTTCCACGCGGCGAGCAGCACCGGGAAATTCCATGGCACAATGCCGCAGACGACGCCGAGCGGGACATGATGCACCTCGATCCGGCGCGTATCGCTATCCTCGGTGACGTCGACGGGGATGTCGAGCATCGTCGTCGCCTTCATCCACATCGCGGCGCCGAGGATTTCCATCTTCGCGCCGGGCAGCGGACGCCCCTGTTCCCGGACGAACAGCGCGGCGAGTTCGTCGGCATGCGCCTCGATCGCGTCGGCCGCCTTCGCCAGCGCGGCCTTGCGCTCGGCGATCGGCGTGTCGCGCCATGCGGGAAAGGCGCGCGTCGCGGCGGCGACCGCGGTGTCGAGATCGGCGGCATCGGCATCGGGCGCGGCGGCGAATATCTCGCCCGTCGCGGGGTTGCGTACATCGATCGTCCGCGCCGCAGACACCGCGCGGCCATCGATCGTCATCGCGAAAGTCTCGCTCATTTACCTCTCCACCTCTTGCGGCCGGTTTTGCGCCGACCGATTGTCTGTTGCCGACTCCATAAACTAATGTCATTAGATAAAAGCGCAACAGCAAAGATATGGGAGAGAGTGATGAGCGAGATCGAGGGCGGGTGCAATTGCGGCGTGGTGCGTTACCGGCTGAGCGCCGATCCGATCGCCGTCGCGGTGTGCCATTGCGCGAACTGCCGCCGCCAGTCGGGCAGCGCCTTTTCGGTCAACGTCATCGTTGCGGAAGGCGCGATGACGCTGACGGGCGACCTCGCCACTTATGAGGATTCCGACACCGAAAGTGGCCAGCCGGTGCTGCGGCAATTCTGTGCGACCTGCGGCTCGCCGATCCGGTCGCTTTCCGCTGCCTCGCCCAAGGTCGCGATCGTCAAGGCAGGGACCGCCGACGAGCCGGGGCGTTTCGAACCGGCGATCCATGTCTGGACCTCGACCGCGCTGCCGTGGGTCGAAATCCCCGCGAACCTGCCGCAATTCCCCCGCAACCCCGGATGAGCGCCGACCGGCCGCTGGCGGGGCTGCGCGTCGTCGATCTCGTCGAAGGGCCGCTGGCGCCGATCACACGCTACCTCGCCGAACTGGGAGCGCGCGTCGATCGCTATGGTCCGGTGACGGGCGATGCGGCGGATATTGCGGCGAATGCGGGAAAGATCGTTCACGCCGGGCCGGTCGATCCGGATGCACTGGCCGAGGCGGATATCATCGTCGCGCCGCCGGCTGCGCTCGATTATGATGTGCTCGCCGTGGCCAATCCCGCGCTCGTGCTGATGGAGGTCAGCGCTTTCGGCATCGGCAACAGCCTGAGCGACTGGCAGGCGAGCGATGCGGTCCTGCACGCGCTGTCGGGCAGCCTGTCACGTTCGGGCATTCGCGGGCGGGCGCCGCTGCTACCGCCCGGCGAACTCGCCTGGCAATGCGCCGCGGCGCAGGGCGCTTATGTGCTACTCGCCGCCTGTTTCAAGGCGCTGCGTTCGGGCGTCGGCGACCGCATCGACTTTTCGGCGCTTGACGGTGCGATGCAGGCGCTCGATCCGGGCTATGGCATCAACGGCAGCGCGACGATGGGACGCCCCGTTCACCTGCTGTCGCGCGACCGGCCCGCGAAGGGCACGCAATATCCGATCTTCCCCTGCGCCGACGGTCAGGTCCGCATCTGCCTGCTCGCGCCGCGCCAGTGGCAGGGGATGCTCCGCTGGATGGGTGAGCCCGCAGCCTTTGCCGGGCCCGAATTTGCGAAGATCGGCACGCGGCAACAGTCGGAAGAGCTGCAGGCGGCGCTCGCCGCCTTTTTCGCGCCGCGGAAGCGCGCCGAACTGGAAACGGAGGGCCAGGCGCACGGGGTGCCGATTGCGGGGTTGCTGAGTTTCGACGAGTTTGCGGCGAGCGAGCAGGTCGCGGCGCGCGAGGCATTGACCGAGGTGGCACTGGCAGACGGGCGGCGCGTGACGCTTCCGAACGGGGTGCTGACGATCGACGGCGCGCGCATGGGACCGGTCGGCGCGGTAGAGGATACGCCATCGCTGGCAACCGGCGACGAGGCGCTCGCCCGGCCGTTCGAGGGCCTGAAAGTCCTCGATCTCGGCGTGATCGTCGTCGGGGCCGAAGCAGGGCGCATGTTCGCCGACGGCGGCGCCGATGTGGTGAAGATCGAAAGCGCGGCCTTTCCTGACGGATCGCGCCAATCCTACCTGCCCTACGGTCTCTCGGCGAGCTTCGCCGCGGGGCACCGGGGCAAGCGCAGCCTCGGACTCGACCTGCGGCAAGATGAAGGCCGCGCGCTGTTCCTCGACCTGGTGCGCCAGGCCGATGTTCTGCTTTCGAACTTCAAGCCGGGGACGCTCGACGCGCTCGGTCTTGGCGCCGATGTGCTGACGGCAGCGAACCCGCGGCTGGTGATGGCCGACAGCTCGGCCTTCGGCCCGACGGGGCCGTGGGCGAAGCGGCTCGGCTATGGCCCGCTCGTCCGCGCCGCGACGGGGCTGACCGGGATGTGGCGATATGAAGACGATCCGGCAAGCTACAGCGACGCGGTGACAGTCTATCCCGACCATGTCGCGGGCCGCATCAGCGCACTCGGCGCGACCGCGTTGCTGATCCGGCGACTGCGCACCGGACGCGGCGGCACCGCAAGCGTGTCGCAGGCCGAAGTGATGCTGGGGCAGTTTGCCGCACTGTTGATGGCGGACGACGCGCCGCAATCCGCCGGCCCCTCGATAGTCATGCGCGCGCTAGGTGACGACGAATGGTGCGTACTTACCCTTCCCGGCCGCGCGTCATCGTTGGAGGGTCTGCTCGGCGGTGCTTCGCTCCATGAATGGGTCGGCGCCCGATCGCCGATCGACGCCGCGCAGGCCTTGCAGGCCCGGGGCATCGCAGCAGCACCGATGCTTCGGGTCGCCGACCTGCCCGGCTTCGCCTATTGCGTGGAGCGCGACTGCTTTCGAAGCGATCGACACCCGTACCTCGCCGAACCGGTCGTATCGGAACGCGCTGCGGCACATTATCGCAACCTCGCGGCTCCGCCCGACCAGCCGGCACCCCTGTCGGGCGAGCAGACAAACGAGGTCATTGCGACCTGGCTTGGCCTCGGCGCTGCCGAGATGGCGGCATTGGAGAGCACAGGAATTTTGCAGCCCACTGCCCCGACTGTGTACGCGACGATCGATTCCCATCTCGCCGCCGAGACGTCACCGCAATCGCCAGCCGCTGTTACCACTTAGGCGGTGGTGGGCCGCCTTGCCGTCAGCGCGGGCCACGAGACCCCCGCAGGCGCGCGAAAGCACCGCCACAGCGGGTCAACGCTGCACAAGGCGACCATGATCAGAAATCCCAGCGTGCGCGCAGACGCACGCCATAGTCCTTTTGTGCGGACGAGAGGGCGCCGACGAAGCCGAAGCCGAATTCGCCGCCCATCGCTTCGGTCGTCGCGCCGAGCCGCAGCCGGATCACGTCACGCCCGGCATTGACCGCACCGACGGTGAAGCGTTCGCCGTTCGAGGCAAAGCTGGCGACCCGTGTCGCACGGTCGTTTCCGAAGCGATGCTCGCCCGCCACTTCGACATCGAGCGCCAACGGCGTCTTGCCCAGCCTGAACAACGGGCCGCGCAAGCGGATGCCTGCGGTACCGGTCACGACCTCCTGTGCCGCGCGGGCGATGTCGAGCGCCGCGACCGAGCTCCCTTCGCTGGCCGCATCGAGTTCGGTACGGACGAAGGCTGCTCCCGCGAAGGGTTCGATCGCGAGCGATCCGGCTTGCGCCTTATAAGCGAGTTCGCCGAAGGCCTGCCACTGCTCACCCTCCTGCTTCGCCTTCAGCGCATTCTGGATCGTTCCGAGCGAAACGCGGCGGCTGGTGTCGATGCCGAGCCAGCTATATCCTGCGCCAAGCCGCACGGCCGCCTTGCCGAAATCGAAACCGCCATAGGCAAAGAGCGACGTCGTATCGATCTTCGCCTCGCCCGCCAGCGCACCGAGGTCGAGGTCATCCTTGGCATAGAGCGCGCCGACGCCGATCTTGCCGGTGCCGCCAAGGCCATATTCGAAGCCCCCGGCCAGCCCGTAGCGGACGCCGTCCATGCCCTGATAGCCGCCCCGTGCGTCGAGCTTGCGGTCGGCGATAATCGCATCGCCCCACGCCGATCCGCCCTCACCGCTCGCTCCCGCGAGGCGTTCGGCGATCGGACGGCGATCGTCGGCCGCGTTGCGCCCGGCGGCCGCCAGGACGCCAGCGTGAACCTCTCCCGACAGCGCCGAAAAGGCGCGCCGCGCCCGGTCGCCGTCGAGGTTGAGCACCGCGTCGTAGAGCGTGCCCGGCCCGCCCGCGTCGAGCGCCGCACCGACCGCGCGCTGGTTCGGCGTCGCCCCGATCCCGGCGAAGCTGACGTCGTTGCGCGTCATGCGAAGCTGTACCGCGGCGGGTCCATAGAGGAGCGACGCGTCGAGGAAGGCAAGATTGTCGGTGACACCGGCAAAGGTGCCGGTCACCGCGCTGCCCGTCAGGATCGTATAATCGGTGCGGTTGGCAAAATTTGTGCTGCCGTCGCCGAGGACCGAAACGGTGCCGCCCTGGATCGTGACGGTGCCCGTTGCCGCGATCAGGTCCGACGCCCCCGCCGGATTGATTTCGACCTGGTAGGTCGATCCCGCGGCGAAGGTCAGGTTACCCGCGACATTCAGCGTGCCAATCGAATTGCCGGGCGCGATAGCGCCGGTCACGACGAGTCCGCCGACGCGGCCGCTGCCGCCCAGCGTCGCGCCGCTCGCGACGTTGACCGTCGAGGCCAGCGATCCGTTGACGACCAGCCGTCCGGCAAGGACATTGGTCGCGCCGGTGAAGCTGCTGGCGCCCGAGAGGGTCAGCGTCCCGCTGCCGGCTTTCGCGAGCGTGCCGCTTTCGGTGATAATTCCGGCAAATTCGCTGTCCGCCGCACCGCCGACAGTCAGCGTCGCGCCGCCGAGCATCACCGTACCCGCGCCCGAAAGCCCGGCCACCGACTGCGCAAACCCGTCGATATCGGCGGTTGCCCCGGTGCCGGCGGTGAGCAGCCCGGACCCGAACGCGCCCGCCGCAGCGGCGCGCAGCGTGCCACCCTGCACGGTTGTCGGACCGCTATAGCTGTTGGCGGCGGAGAAGATCAGCGTCGAGCCGCCTGCCTTCGTCAGTCCCCCGCTGCCAGCGATGGTGCCCCCGAAGCTCTGGCTGCCGCTGGCGCGGTTGACCGTGAGGACATTGCCGCCGAGCCGCACCTGCGAGCCCGCCGCGCCCGTCAGGCCGCCGACCGTCTGCGCGCCGCCATTGGCAATATCGAACGCTGCGCCCGCCGCAAGCGTCAGGTTCGACGTCGCCGCGATCGAGCCGCCCGGACCGATCGCAAGCACGCCCCCGTTGACTGCGGTCGCCCCGCTATATGTGTTGGTTCCCGCAAGGGTCAGCGTGCCGGCGCCCACCTTGGTCACCCCGCCGGTGCCGCCGATCGCGCCTTCGAAGCTTCCCGCCCCGACGGTGAGCGAATTCGCGCCCAGCGCCACCGCGCCGCGCCCGTCGAGCATCGCGAGCGTCTCGTTCGTCCCAAGCCCGAGCGTCGCACCCGCCGCGACCGTTACCCGCGCGGTGTCCGCGAGCGCGCCGGCGCTCGCCGCCTGCAGCGCCCCCGCCGCAACGAGCGTCGCGCCGTCATAGCTGTTCGTCCCCGAAAGCGTCAGCGTGCCCGTGCCCGTCTTGGTGAAGCTGCCGCTGCCGCCGATCGATCCCGCAAAGCCGCTGTTCGCCGCGCCGCCCGCGCTGAAACCATTGCCGCCGAGCAGGATGGTGCCCGCCCCCGACAGCGTTGCCACTGCGTTGACCGTTCCCGCCTGATCGAAGCTCGCGCCCGCGGCGATGCCAAGGTCGCCGCCGCCGATCTTGCCCGCGAGCGTGCCGCCCTCGACAAGCGTCGCTCCGGTGTAGGCGTTCGCACCGGTCAGGGTCAGCGTGCCCGCGCCCTTCTTGGTCAGGCCGCCCACGCCCGAAATCGTACCGCTGAACAGGGTCGAGGTGCCGTTGCCGCCCGCCGTCAGCGAACCACCCGACAAAGTCACCGACCCTGCACCCGCAAGGCTGCCGATTTCCTGTGCCGCCGCGATATCGAGCGTCGCGCCGCCGTCGACGGTGACTGCGCTCGTCACCGGGATCGCCGAACCGCCGAGGGCGCGGAGCGTCCCGAACGCGACCTTGGTATCGCCCGCATAGCTGTTGGCGCCCGACAGGATAAGTGTGCCCGTGTCGTTCTTGACGATGCCGCCGGCGCCGCGGATCGTTTCGGCGATCGTCACGGTGACGCCGGGGTCGACGCGCAGGTTCGTCGCCGCATCGGCGATGACAAGCGCGCCCGATCCGTTCGCGATGACATAGCCGTCGGTCATGAACTGCATGCCGCGCAGTGCGATAGTGTCGTCGACGGTGACCGTTCCGGCCGCGCCCGCGAAGACCGCGAAATTGCCGCCCCAGACATTGTTGGTGGCGCCGGTCATGCCGGTCCAGTTGGCCGCCGCATTCGTCCAGCTTCCGCTGCCGCCCGCGATGACGCCGTCGGCGGCGGGATTCGCGCCGTCCCAGAACTGGATGTCGGGGATCTGCTCGGCGATGACGAGGTTGACCTGCCCGCCGATCGCGGTCTGGATCTGCGCCTGTGCGGGCGAAAAGCCCGCAGGAAGTGCGCCGACCGACAGGCCGTTGTCGGTAAGGGTGCCGCCATAGTCGAACAGGCGATAGACGCCGGTGCCGAACCCGCCGGCATTGCGCCCGTTGACGGTACCATCAAGCGTCAGATTGCCGCCCACCTGGATGCGGTCGCTCGCCGCGAGATTGCCCGGCGCGCCGAGATCATAGTTCAGCACCGTGTCGGCGCCGAGCACGAGCCCGCCGACGGTCAGCGTGCCGACGCCATTGCCGCCCGCCTCGATAATCCCGCTTCCTGCGGTCAGCGTTCCCGCGATGCTGCCCATGCCGGCGAGCGTCGCGCTGCCGCTCAACGTTGCATCACCGCCGACGCTGCCCGTCAGGAGAAGCGTACCCGCGGTGACGTTGGTGACACCGGTCAGGCCGTTACTTCCCGACAGGGTCAGCGTCCCTGCACCCGCCTTGGTAAAGCTGCCGCTGCCGCCGATCGATCCCGCAAATTCGCCATTGACCGCATAGGTTGCGGTCAGGCTGCCTCCGCCGAGTGCAACCACGGTGCCGGTGACCCCGGTCAGGTTGTTCACCGATCGCGTGCCCGAGGCGCCCGAAATGTCGAGGGTGGCACCCGCGCCGGTGAGCGCGACCGCCGCCGATCCGGCGATCGCCCCGTCGCCCGACAGCGCCAGCGTACCGCCGGAGATCGTCGTCGCGCCGGTATAGCTGTTCGCACCGCCCAGCGTCTGCGTACCGCTGCCGCCCTTCGCCAGCCCCGCGCCCCCAGAAATCACGCCGGTAAAGGCGAAGTCGCCGCCGCCGGTCAGCATCAGCCCGCCGCTCGCCGCGCCGAGCGTGACGGCGCCCGCGCCGAGGAGGCCGCTGGCGTGCGCTCCGAAACCGGCAAGGTTGACGGTCGCGCCCGCGCGCACGTCGAGCGACCCGGTGCCGAGGGCGTCGATCGCCTGCGCACGGAGTGTGCCGCCCTCGACGATCGTCCCGCCGGCATAGCTATTGCTGTTGTTGAAGCTGATCTGGCCGGTGCCCGTCTTGCGGATGCCGCCGGTGCCGGTGATCGTCCCCAGATAGTTGAGACTGCCGCCGTCGTTGACGATCGTCAGCTGGTTCGCGCCAAGCCGGATCTGCGACGTCGTCACCGCGCTTTGCAGACGGGTGATCGTGCGCGCGCCATTCGCTCCGCTGATATCGAACACGCTGTTTTCGCCCGACATGTTGAAGCCGCTCGTCGCGTCGACGCTGCCAGTGCCGGTTAGCGCGAGGGTACCGCCCATGACGTTCGTCGTGCCGGTATAGGCATTCGCCCCCGACAGCGTCAGCGTTCCGGCGCTGCTCTTCACGATATTCCCGGTGCCCGAGATCACGCCCGCGAAGCTGCCGTCGTCGATCTGGAGCCGGCTGGCCCCGCCCGCGACCGCGCCGCTGCCGGTGAGCGTGCCGAGCACGCTGTTGGCGCCGAGCGCAAGCGTCGCGGCTGCGTCGACCTGGACGTCGGCGCCGCTGCGCAGCGCGTTGGCGACGCCGAGCACGAGGGTGCCCTGCCCCACTGTCACCAGCCCGTCGAAGCTGCTGGCGCCTGCCAGCGTCATCGTCCCCGCGCCGGCCTTGGTGAAGCCTCCCGCGCCGGTCATGGCGCCCGAATAGCTGGTCGAGCCGCCGTTGGCGCCCGCGGTCAGCGTCGCGCCGAGCGCGACATTGCCCGCCCCGGAGAGCGAACCGACGGTTTCGGCATCGACCAGTGCGAGCGTCGATCCCCCCGCCAGCGTGACCGCGCTGGCGTCGGCGATCGCCGCGCCGCCCTGCACCTGCAATGTGCCGCCTTCGACGAGGGTGGCGCCGCTATAAATATTCGCGCCCGACAGGATCAGCGTGCCGCCGTCGCGCTTCGACAGGCCGCCGGTGCCGCCGATCGCGGCCGCGATGGTCGCGGTAACGCCGGGGTCGGTACGCAGGCTGGTTTCGGCGGTATCGGTGGAGAGGCTGCCCGTCCCCGCGGCGATCACATAGCCGTCGGTCATGAACTGAAGGCCGTCGAAGACGATCGCATCGTCGACGCTGACCGTTCCGGCGGCGCCCTGGAAGACCCCGAACGCGCCTTCCCATGCGGCGTTTGTCGCGCCGTCGAGGCTGGTCCAGTTGGTCGCCGCATTGGTCCAGCTGCCGCTGCCGCCCGCAATCACACCGTCATCGGCCGTGCCCGCGCCGTCCCAGAACTGGATTCCCGACGCGGTCGCGGAGATCACCAGATTGACCTGGTTCGGCGCGATCTGGACCGTACCCTGCGACAGGAAATAGCCGGCGGGCAATCCGGTCACCGAGAGGCCGTTGTCGGTCACCGACCCGGTGACGTCGATCAGGCGATAGACCCCCGCGCCAAAGCCGCCGGCATCGCTTGCGTTGAGCCGCCCGTCGAGCGTCAGATTGCCGTTTACCTGGATACGGTCGCTCGCCCCGCCGACCCCGGGTGCGCCGAGGTCGTAGTTCAGCACCGAGGTCGAGCCGAGGATGAGCCCGCCGACGGTCAGTGTGCCCACGCCGCCATTGCCGATATTGAGCGTCGCATTGTCGGCCAGGGTCAGCGTGCCGCCGATGGTCCCCGCGCCGTCGAGAATCGTTCCGCCGAGCGCCGAGACGTCGCCCGCGACGCTGCCCGTCAGGAGCAACCGTCCGAGCCCCAGCTCGAGCGGCCCGGTCAGCGCGTTCGCCCCCGACAGGGTCAGCGTCCCCGTTCCCGCCTTGGTGAACTTCCCGCTGCCCGCGATATTGCCCGCGAACACCGCATCGGCCGAATAGGTCGCGGTCAGGTCGACCGCGCCGAGTTGGACGCTGCTGCCCGCGGCGCCCGAGAGATTCTGGACCGATTGCGCGCCGCTTGCGCCCGCGATGTCGAAACTGGTTCCCGCATTGGCGAGTACCAGCGACGCCGACGCGCCGATGCTGCCGGCACCCGCAATCGCGAGTGTTCCGCCGCTTACCGAGGTGTTGCCGGTGTAGCTATTGGCGCCCGACAGCGTGAGCGTGCCGCTGCCCGCCTTGGTCAGGTTGCCCGCCTGTTCGATCGTACCGGAAAAGCTGGTCGAGGCGTTGTTGCCGCCGGCGGTCAGCGTCGAATTCCCGGCCGTTCCGAGCAGTACCTTGCCCGATCCGGCAAGGCTGGCGACGGTCTGGTCGAAGCCATTGGCGTTCAGCGTTCCCGTCGCCGAAATGTCGACCGCCGATCCGGGCGCGAAGACATTGGCCGCGTCGCCGCGAAGGCCGCCATTTTCGATGAAGGTCGTGCCGGTATAGCTATTCGGCGCGGTCAGCACGAAGGTGCCGCCGTTCTGGATCCGGAGGTCGCCCGATCCCGACAGCACCGAGTGCACCGTGACGGCCGTCCCGTCGCCGGGGTCGTATGTGCTCGACTGGGAGGTGAAACCGGTGCGGCCGACGACGAAGGTCCCGTTGTTGGTGATCGCACCGCGCAGGAAACCGCCGCCCACCCCGCTGGGGCTGTCGACCCAGCGCAAGGTCGCGCCGCTGTCGATCGTGACGCTGGTCAGCGGTGCCCCCGATTCGGAGCTGATCGTCGCGTTCTGCGTCCAGTCGCCGCTTTGGACATGGATGTCATCGAAGTTGCTGACGACGCCAAGCGTCGCCGGCCCCGTACCGGCGAGCAGGTTCAGCCGGTCGCCGCCGGCGCTGGATCCGTTGAGCCGCCCGATCACCGTCGCGCCGGCATGGAGGTTGAGTATATTGGCGCCCGTGCCCGTGAAATTGACGGCGTTGGCGTTGGTGCTGGGCGTCGCCGGGGCGGGCGTTGCGCCGGGTGCGTTGCCGTTCTGCGTCAGGCTCGATGCGCCGAGGGTGACGGTATTGCCTGCATTGCTGCTCAGCACGATCGCGCCGGTGCCGAACCCCGTGATCGTGCCGTTATTGGTGATCGTCGAAGCGCCGTTCAGCACGATCGCGCTATTACCAACCCCTGTAATCGTGCCGTTGTTGGTGATCGTCGAAGCCGTTCCGGAGATGATCGCCTGCAGTCCGGCCGCTGCGATCGTCGCTCCGGCATTGTTGGTCAGAACGAACTGCGCCCCGCCGATGTCGCCGATCTCGATCGCCGCATTGCTCGTACCGGTGGTTTCGATGCGGCCGCTGTTGTCGATGCGGATCACCGACCCCGGCGCACTGAACCCCGGGTTCGTCGGGGCGAAGCGAATGGCGTTGCGGATCGTGCTGCGGATGGTTCCGCTCGCATTGTTGGTGATGGTGACATTACGCGCAGCGAAGTCGCCATTGCTGTTGATCGCGCGGGCGTTCGCGTTGGTGGTCGCCTCGATCAGCCCCGAGTTGGTGATCACGACACCGGCGCCGCTGGTGACCGCATTGATATTGACGGCCTGTGGGCCGTTGACGCTGAAGCTCGCGCCGGGATCGACTGTCAGCGTATCGTCGGCGTCCATGTTGAGGTTGGTGGTACGCGGCGTTCCTGCAGCGACCGTCGTATTTTGCGCCAGAGCGACGGCCGGGAAAGCAATTACTGCGCATCCCGAGAGCAACAGCGCCATCTTCGCGCCTCGCCCCAAGGCCGAAAATTCGCGCGCGCGGTTGCTGGTCCCTTGCATCGTCAACTCTCCCCTGTCCCGGCCGATTCGACCGCGGATTTCCCACCGAAAGAAGGTTACCCCTTCCTTCTTGACAATGTTGTCTATCCTATTTTTCCGCCATTGACAATAAAGTCATAGACCGGACAATTTGCCACCGGTGTCTGAAAGGCAGCGGCGCTCACGGTCGCGGGCCGTCAGGGCGAAGCGATCCCGCCCAGCCGGATTCCATATAAGTTAGGGAGGAGCGCGGCCGGTTCGCCGGCCGCGCCATTCAACGGACGATCGGTCTACGCCTTGCGGACCGGCGCAGCGGCGAGCGCTTCGGCGATCGCAGTGCGCAGCGGCTTCGGCCGCATCTCTGCATCATAGGGATGGCCGCGCATCGCAAGGCCGTCGGGGCGACGGCGCTCGCCGGGATAGCCCGGGCGGTTAAGGTAGGAATCGAAGTCGGTCAGGCTCCATGTCACGACCTGCCTCACATTGGTGAAGCTCAAGGTCAGGTCGAGATACCCCTTGGTGAACGCTGCGACCTCGGCATCGCGCACGGCAGGCTCGGTCGCGGCGACATTACGGTCGCTGCAATCGAGTTCGGTGATCAGCACGTCGAGCCCCATGCCCTGCACCGCCTCAAGGAATTTGCGCCACGCCAGCTCGTCGCGCTTGCGGCCGAGCGTGCCGCCGATATGGCTCTGGATGCCGAGCGCGTCGATCTTCACGCCGCGCCCCAGCGCGCCTTCGAGCATCCGCAGCACGCCGTCGCGATGGTCGGCCTTCGCGTCCCAGCTCATATAGTCGTTATAGACCATCTGGCACTTGGGCAGCGCTTCGCGCATCATCGCAAAGGCGATGTCGATAAAGCGTTCGCCGAGAACGCGCAGGAAGAGCGAGCTGCGCAGTGCGCCATCCTGCAACTGCACCACCTCGTTCACCGCGTCCCACGACGGGATCGTCGGATAGCGTTTTGCCAGATAGTCGCAATGCCGCTGCATCAGCGCGACGAGCGGCTTGCCGCCGTCCCTCGCCAGATCGGCCTCTTTCGCGAGCATCCAGTCGGGGATGCGATTGTCCTGGCTCCACACAAAGGTGTGACCGCGCAGCTGCATCCCCTCGTCGGCAGCGAAGCGATAGAAAGCGTCGGCCTCGGTCTCGCGATATTTGCCCTCGATACGTTCGAGATGCTTCCACTTGAACTCGTTCTCGGCAGTCAGCACCCCGCACTCGCGCGCGATCAGCGCGCGCGAGTCAGCCCGCTTCAGCTGGTCGAACGACGCGGCGGTCCCGAAGCGCAGGCCGCGGCGCCGCGCGATGGCCTCGAGCGTCCCGGCCTCGGCCGCGCGCGCGGCTGTTGCGGCGAGCGCGGCGCCGGCGGCGCTGGCGATGAAGGAACGACGACCGAGCATCTCAGGCCTTTGGCGCCTGATCATAGACAAGGCGGAAGCCGACATTGCTGGTGCCGAGGCCGGGGTCGCGGCCCTGCCGCGATGCGGGGCGGTAGCGCTGGCAATAATTGGGGGCGCACAAATAGCTTCCGCCCTTGACCGTGCGCGACGGCATTCCGGGGTTCAGCGGGTCATAGGCGTTATTCTCGTCCGGACCCTTTGGGTTATCCTTGTCGTCGGGGTTGTGACCGGGCTTGAAGAAGTCGGTCGTCACTTCCCAGACATTGCCGACCATGTCGTAAAGCCCGTTCGCATTGGGCTTGTAACAGCCGACCGGCGAGACGCCCTTGAACCCGTCGGTTTCGGCATTGTAGTTCGGGAAGGCGCCCTGCCAGCTGTTTGCTTCCTCCGGCTGGACATTCTTCGACCGCTTGCCCGCGCTCGCGGCATATTCCCATTCGGCTTCGGTGGGCAAGCGCCCCCCCGCCCATTTGGCATAAGCGACCATATCGTCCCATGCGAGGTGGACGACGGGCTCGTTCGCGATCCTATCGGCACCGGTCGGGCCATAGGGTTTTTTCCAGTTCGCGCCGGGCACATATTTCCACCAGTCGGAATAGTTGTTCGACGGGAAATCGGGCGGGGTGAACACCGCCGACCCCGCCTTCAGCATATCGGCCGGAATCTGCTCCACGGGCACCTGGAACTGCTTCGGATCGACGGGCTTTTCGGCGACGGTGACATAGCCGGTCGCCTTGACGAAATCGGCGAACTGGCGGTTCGTGACCTCGTGCGGATCGATCCAGAAGCCCGCGACGGTCGTTTCGCGGACCGGGCCTTCCTCGGCATAAACATCGTCTTCGCCCATCGCGAAGGTGCCGCCCGCAAGCTTGACGGGCGTGTCCCCGATCGCGGGACATTTGCGCGGCGTCGCCGCAGCTGCCGCGGTTTCCTTGGCAGCGTCCCCATCGCTGCACGCCGACACAAGGCCGAGCAGCGCGACACCGAGAATCGGAAACAGGGTCGAACGGGTCATCATTTTCTCCACGCGGGCCGTGGTAACGGCCATCAGGCTACCGGGGCTGAACGCCATCCGGCGGCAGGTCAATGGGCAAGTGCGGGCGTTCCCTGGGCGGCGGCACGCGGCTCTGCGCGCCCGGCGGCGAGCGCGAAGAGCATGAGCAGCACATAACAGGCGAGCGGCACGACGAAGGCCGCCGCATAGCCCGACGCGTCCGCCACCGCGCCGGCGGCGAGCGGCAACAGCGCGCCGCCGATGATCGCGGTGCAGAGGAAGCCCGAGGTTGCTTCGGCCGACGCCGCCGAGCGTTCGAGCGTCAGCGTAAAGATCAGCGGGAACATGATCGAGTTGAACAGCCCGATGCCGAGCGCCGCATAGCCCGCCGCCGCGCCGGGCGTCATATAGACAAACAGGCACAGCAGCGCGTTGGCGACCGCAAAGGCCGCGAGCAGCCGCGCCGCGGGGATCCGCGTCAGCAGCGCCGACCCGGCGAAACGGCCGATCATCGCGCCGAGCCAATAGAGGCTGACGAAATAGCCCGCCTTCTGGAGCGGGATACCCCACACGCCATCGTCCGCGAGGAAGAGCGCAAGCTGCGTCCCGATTGCGACCTCCGCGCCGACATAAAGGAAGATCGCGAGCCCGCCGAGCAGCGCCCAACGCGACGAAAAAACCTGGCGCAGCGTGTCGATGAAGCCGGGTGCCGCGCCGACCGCGGCGGGCGCGGCGTCGGCGATCCGGCGGCGCGAACGCCAGATGAAGGCCGCAAGGAATGCCAGCAGCGCGGCGACGATCAGGAAGCTGAGATCGATCGAGGCGAGCGCGGCCGAGCGGTCGGCGGCGCTGATCACCTGCCCCTCGGGCACTTCGACGCGTTCGAGCAGCAGCTTCGCGCCGAGCAGCGGACCGAGCACGGTGCCGAGCGAGTTGAACGCCTGGCTGAAGGTCAGCCGGAAATGGCTGCGTTCGGGCGAGCCCAGTGCGGCCGCGAGCGGGTTCGCCGCGACCTGCAGGATCGTGATCCCGCTCGCGAGGATGAACAGGCCGAGCAGCACGCCTTCGTAAGTCGCGAGATTGCTCGCGCCGAGGATCACCGCGCAGGCGAGGATCATCAGCAGGATCGCGAGCACGATCGACGGGACGGCGCGCAGCCGCGCGACGAGCAGCGCCGCGGGGATCGAAACGACGCCATAGGCGATGAAAAAGGCGAAGGCGGTGAGCTGTGCCTCGACGTTCGAAAGCGAGAAAATGCCCTTCACCGCCGCGACGAGCGGGTCGATCAGCGAAGTGATAAAGCCCCACGCGAAAAACAGGGTCGTGACGCTGGCGAAGGCGCCAGTGGCCTGGGACGCGGCGCGCGTCGGGGCTTCGGCCCGGTCGTTCATATTGGCTCTCCCGCTGCCGAATCAAATCGTCGGCGACGCGGCGACATTGGCAGGTTGCCATCTTATGTCAATATTGTCATAACTGCGAATCAGCCATTTATGAACAGTTGGCGCGATCGGGCAGGCCACGGCGGCCGAACGATACCGATCCGCCGTATCGGGTGAGGAATGACAATGAAGAACGACAAGCCGGGACATTTTCGCGCGGTGCGGATCGCCCTTGCCGCGACAGCGCTCACGCTCTTGGTGCCGGCGAATCCGGCCTTGGCGCGCGAAGCCGCGAAGCCCGCGCACCCGAACATCATCTTCATCCTCAACGACGACCAGCGCTATGACGCGATGGGGTTCCTCGACCCGTCGATCAAAACGCCGAACATGGATCGTATCGCACGCGAGGGCGTGCATTTCCGCAACGCCTTTGCGACCACCGCGCTCTGCTCGCCGAGCCGCGCCTCGATCCTGACCGGGCAATATATGCACAACCACGGGATCGCCGATAACAATATCAAGTTCCGCCCCGGCACCTTCTTCTTCCCGCAGGCGCTCCAGCAGGTCGGCTATGCCACCGCCTTCATCGGCAAATGGCATATGGGCGGGCATACCGACGCGCCGCAGCCGGGCTTCAACCACTGGATCAGCTTCAAGGGCCAGGGCAATTACCTGCCCGACGACGGCAAAGGTGGGCCGCGCCACGTCCTCAACATCGACGGCAAGCGCGTCGAACAGCGCGGCTATATCACCGACGAGCTCAACCAATATGCGCTCGACTGGCTGAAGCAGCAGAGCGGCAAGCAGCCCTTTTTCCTCTATCTGTCGCACAAGGCGGTGCACGCCGATTTCGTCCCTGCCGAGCGCCACAAGGCGCTCTATTCGCGCGACAGCATCAAGGTGCCCGATTCGATGGCCGACACGCCCGAGAATCGCGCCGGCAAGCCGATGTGGGTGCAGAACCAGCGCAACAGCTGGCACGGCGTCGACTTCCCCTATCACTCGACGCTCGACATCAAGGATTACAAGCTTCGCTATAACCAGACGCTCGCGGCGGTCGACGAAGGGATCGGCGCGATCATCAAGCAGCTTCAGGAGCAGGGCCAGCTCGACAACACGATCATCATGATGATGGGCGACAATGGCTTCATGTTCGGCGAGCATGGCCTGATCGACAAGCGCAACGCCTATGAGGAATCGATGCGCGTCCCGCTGATCGCGTTCAGCGGCGGGATGAAGGGTGGGCGCGTCGTCAACGATATCGTCGCCAACATCGACATCGCCCCGACCTTCCTCGCCCTCGCCGGCGCAAAGACCGATGCGAAGATCGACGGGATGAGCTTCGCTGACCAGCTGATGGGCCGCGCGGTCACCGGCAAGCCGCGCACCGCGCTCAATTACGAATATTATTGGGAATATAATTACCCGCAGACGCCGACGACCTTCGCGCTGCGCGGCGACCGGTATAAATATATCCAGTATCACGGGGTGTGGGACACCGAAGAGCTCTACGACCTCCAGAACGACCCCAGGGAAATGCGCAACCTGATCGCTGACCCGTCGCTGAAGAATATCGTCCGCACGATGCGCGCGGCGCTGTTCGCGGGGCTCGATCCCGAAGAAGCGCGCGCCTATGTCACCTTTACCGAGCGCAATGGCGAGGGCGCGGTGCTCCGCAATCGCAAGGGCGGAAAGGCGGCCGATTTCCCCGATCGCTGGATGCGCAACGGCGACGAGGCGGACCTGCGCGACAACCTCAAGACCGAGGGCGGCAAGAAAGAGAGCATTTCCGAATGAGCCGTGCGCTGGCCGCGCTCGCGCCCCTGCTCCTCGCCGGCTGCGCGATGTCCGCGCAGCCGGCCGGGGTCGCCCCGCCCGTGGCGGCGCGTCCCAACATCATCCTGATCACCGCCGAGGATCTGAGCCCGCGTTTCGGCGCCTATGGCGACACCGTCGCGGTGACCCCCAACATCGACCGGCTGGCGGCCGAAGGCGTGAGCTTCATGCGCGCCTTCACCACCGCGGGCGTCTGTGCGCCGTCGCGGTCGGCGCTGATCACCGGGGTGCACCAGGAAACGCTCGGCACGATGCACATGCGCACGCGCGATTTCGGGACGAAGAGTAAGGACGGCACGCCCTATGAAGCGGTACCCCCCGCCGAGGTCAAAGCCTTTCCCGAACTGCTGCGCGCCGCGGGCTATTTCACGATCAACGACCAGAAGACCGACTATCAGTTCGGCAATCCCTTCACCGTCTGGGACCAGAACCGCGACGGCGCCGACTGGAATGCGCGCCGCTCCGGCCAGCCCTTCTTTGCGATGATCAATCACGAACATACGCACGAAAGCCGCACCTGGCCGCCGGGTACCGACCCCGCGCTGCACTCGTCGGTGCCGAATGTGATGAAGCAGAACGCGCGCCTCGACGCCGAGAAGAATTTCGCGCCCACCGACCCCGCGATCGTGCGCGTCCCGCCCTATTACCCCGACACCCCGATCGTTCGCGCCAATATTGCGCGGCAATATGACAATGTCCGCGCGATGGACGCGGCGGTCGGCCGCCTGCTCGACCGGCTGCGCACCGAGGGGCGCTTCGACGACAGCATCATCATCTTCATGACCGATCATGGCGACGGCCTGCCGCGCGGCAAGCGGACGATCTTCGACAGCGGCACGCAGGTCCCGCTGATCGTCCGCTTTCCCGACAAACGCGGTGCGGGCACGAAGCGCGACGATCTGGTCAGCGCGGTCGACCTCGCACCGACCCTGCTCCACTGGGCGAAGGCACCGGTGCCGAAATGGATCCAGGGCCGCGACCTGTTCGGCGGCAAGGCGCCGCAAGCGATTTTCATGGGCGGCGACCGCTTCGACGAGGTCACGCAGCGCTTCCGCGGCGTGCGCGAGGCGCGGTTCCATTATATCCGCTATTTCTCGGACCTGCCCGTCATCCCGTCGCTGGCGTACCAGAACGTCAACCCGATCATGCGCGAATGGCGCCGGATGCTCGCCGCGGGCGGGCTGACGCCGGTCCAGCGATCCTATCTCGAAGGCCCGGCGCCGCGCGAGCTGCTGTTCGATACCGCCGCCGACCCCGACGAAGTGACGAACCTTGCGGGCGACCCGCGTTACGCCGATGTGCAGAAACGGCTGGCGGCGCGGCTCGATACGTGGATCGCCGCGAGCGGCGACCAGGGACGCGACAGCGAGGCGGTGATGGTCGCGCGCATGTGGCCGGGCGGCAAGCAGCCAGCGACCGCGCCCGTCACCGCGTGCCGGATAGCGCCGGGTAAGCTGCGCCTGCAGTCGGCGACGCCCGGCGCGTCGATCGGCTGGGGCGGCACCGACGGCAAGGCCAACCTCTATGCCGCGCCGCTGGCGGAAGGGGCGCCCTTCATGGCGGCAGCGATCCGCTATGGCTACAGCGCGAGCGCCGCGGTCACGATCGATCCGGCGCGGGTTCCACGGTGCTGAACGCGCGTCCGTAGCGCAACGCGAACAGCGCGATACAGGCAAAGCAGAGCGCCGGCACGACCAGCGCGGCGGCGAGCGAGAATCGATCGGCGACCTCGCCATAGACAAGCGGGATCACACCGCCGCCGACGATGCCGGTGCAAAGCCAGCCCGCCGCCTTCGCGCGTGCCTGCGGCTCGAGGTCCGCGCTCGCGATCGCGAAGACGGTCGGGAATTGCGGTCCGCCGAACAGGCCTACGGCAAGGATTGCGACCGCCGCCGCAAGACCGCCTGCGCTGCTCGCGACCATACACAGCGCGGCCGCGACCAGCGCCGCCGCAGCCAGCACCTTCTGCCGTTCGAAGCGCACAAGCAGCGGCACCGCGCCGAAGCGTCCCGCCAGCATACCGAGCCAGTAGAGCGAAACCAGCGCTGCCGCCGCATCGCGCGTCACCATCAGCCTGTCTTCGAGCAGGTTCACGAGCGTGGTGGTGATCGCGACCTCCGCCCCCACATAGAGGAAGATCGCGGCGACCCCGGCGCGCAGTCGCGCCGCTTCGGCCGGTCCCATCGTCCGTCCCGGTCCCTCCGGACGGGGCGATTGCGCGGCGTCATTCTCGCGCAGCGTCAGCCGCGCGAGGAGCGCGAGCGCGAGGACGAAGATCGCGACGCCGACGAACAAGAACCGCACGGGTTCGAGTGCATTGTCGGGGGTCCCGAGAAACGCCGCCCCTGCGATGATCGGCGCAGCGACCGTCCCCAGCGAGTTGAACCCTTGCGCAAAGGTCAGATTGCCCGACGCGCTGCGCAATCGTCCCTCGACCGCCGCGAGCGGGTTCGCCGACACTTGCAAGAGCGTGATTCCGCTCGCGAGCACGAAGATCGACGGCAGCAGCGCGACGAATTCGCCCGCGAGCGTCGCCAAGGCCAGCCCGAGCGCACCCAGCCCCATGAGCAAGAGACCGAGCATCGCGCCGTTACGAAAGCCGATGCGCGCAGTGATCGCTCCCCCGGCCCGCGAGAAGAGCAAATAGGTGATGAAGAACGCCGACTGGACGAGCAGCGCGTCGCGATAGCCGAGTTCGAACGCCGCCTTGAAATGCGGAACGGTCATCCGCACGAGCACGCCGACGACGCCCCAGCTCAGGAAAACGGCGAGCAGAGTTAGCCGCCCCGCGAGACCGAGCCGGTAGTTCACCGCCGCTGCGGCGCGGCGCCCGTCGATTCGCGCACGACCAGTTCATAGTCGAGCTGGACGCTGTCGAGCGTCGCCTCTGGGTCGCGCTGATATTCGATCACCTTGCGCGCGGCGGTCGCAGCCATTTCGGCGACCGGCTGGCGGATCGTCGTCAGCGGCGGCCACATCGCCGCAGCCGTCGCGGCATCGTCGAAACCCGCCACCGAAACGTCGCCCGGCACATGGAGTCCGCGGCGCTGCACCGCGATCAGCGCGCCCGCCGCCATATCGTCGTTGCTTGCAAAGATCGCCGTCGGCATATCGGCGAGCGCCAGCAGCGCATCGGCGCACACGAGCCCCGACCGCATCTGGAAATCGCCCTGCTGCACCAGCGCCTCGTCGAAGGGGATGCCGGCGGCGGCCAGCGCCTCGCGATAGCCCCGCAGGCGGTTTTCAGTCGTCGCGGTCCCCGCACGGCCCTTGATGAAGCCGATGCGCCGGTGCCCCAGTTCGATCAGGTGGCGCGTCATCGCGGCGGCGGCGGCACCATCGTCCATCGACACGCCGAAGCCGAGGGTGAGTTCGCGGCTCGGCGCGATCCGCGCAAACGGACGCCCCAGCTTCGACAGCGCCCCGAGCACCGACGGATCGTCGCACAGCGGCGGCGGTACGATCACGCCGTCGAGATTGCCCTGGACGACGAGCTGGGTGATCGCCGCGCCCAGTCCCTTGCCGTTACGTTCGAGCGGCTCGAACACGAGCTGGTAGCCCTGCTCCTTCACCGCCTGCTGCGCCCCGATCAACAGGTCGAAGGTATAGCTTGGGTTGGGGTTGTCAAAGACGAGGCCGAGCATGAACGAGCGCGACCCGGTCGTGCTGCGCGCCGAGATGGTCGGGCGATAGTTGAGCTGCTCGATCGCCGCGCGGACGGCCTTGCGCGTTTCCTCGCTGACATTCGGTTCCTGCCGCACGACGCGCGAGACCGTCTTGATCGACACGTCCGCAAGGCGCGCGACATCGGTGATCGTCGAACGACGCACCTGGGTGTCGAGGCTCTCCCCGTCGGACATGCTTCTCCCTCGCATCAGCAGGACAGTTTCCGTCCACGCGCCGGGCCGAGGCCCAGGCTAGCAAGCTGGATAGCGAAGCGACCGTCGGTGGCAAGCATCAGCGGCATGTCGACGTTCGAAAAATCGACATTGGCGCCGGTGAAGCATTTGAGCGGGATGCTGACTTCCTCCCACTGGCCGACGGTCAATTGCTTCAGAAGCGGCGTCAGGTCGACGCTGCCATTTTTCGGCACGGTGCCGAAGCTGGCGGTTACATTGGCCGTCGGCGCATCGAGAAGCGAAGCCGAAATCACGACCGCCTCGTCGTCGGCGACGCGTTTCGACATGTCGACATCATTATAGCCGAGCACGAACATCTTGCCGCTTCCCTTGCCCGACCAGCGCGCGATCTTCGTATCTTCCTGCCGGTTGCGGTCGGCGCTCTCGAAGCTCACCGCGCCGGTGCGGCTGGTGACGAAACGGTCGCCTTCGGTCTTCAGCCGCGCCTCCGCGCTGTCGCCGAGATAGACGCGCCAGGGTGCGATTGCGCGGCCTTCGGAAAAGAAGATGCCGTTGCTCGCGGCGCGCAACATATCGGCGGAGATGCCCGGGTCCTCGCCCAGCTTGCCGAGCGGCTTGCGGCTGGCGAGCGAGAGGCCGTAGCCGACGGGGAACAGCGGATCATAGCCCTTGTCGCCGACGTTGAGCGCGCTCTGGCTCGCGAGCTTCGGCCACGAGAAGGACAGGCGGCCGGTGAAATCATGGACCGGCCCGCCGTCGGCGTCGGCGACGATCAGGTCGGCAACGGCGCGGCCGCCTTCGGTTCCCGGCAGGAACGCCGCGATCATCGCGTCGCTCGCGTTCAGTTGCGGGTTGATCCACAGCGGCCGGCCGCTGAGGAATACGCCGATCGTCGGGATGCCCGCGGCCTTGAGCTTGCGGATAGTGGCGAGGTCGGGATCGCTGTCCGCGGCCTTGTAGATCACGCTTTCGCGGTCGCCCTGATATTCCGCATAGGGCGTCTCGCCGAACACAACGACGGCATAGTCGGGCTTGTCGGCAAAGCTGCCGTCGCGGCTCAGTGTCGCGGCGCCGCCATTCGCCTCCAGTGCCTTTTTCAGCCCGGCATTAACGCTCGTCGATCCGGGGAAATCCTTGTTGGCGAGGCCGGTGCCCTGCCAGTTCATCGACCAGCCGCCGACGAGCATCGGCACATTGTCCGCCGCCGCGCCCGCGACGAGCACCTTGGAGTTCGCCGGGAACGGCAGGATTTTCGGATCGTCTTTCAGCAACACCATCGACTGGCGTGCCGCACGGCGCGCGACCTCGCGATGTTCGGCGGTGCCGATATGCTGCTGCCCCGCAAAGGCGCGCGCCGACGGCTTGGGCGCATCGAACAGCCCGGCGCGTTCCTTGACGCGCAGGATGCGGCGCACCGCATCGTCGAGCCGCACCATCGGGATCGTCCCGTCACCGACCTGCTTGACGAGATTTTCGTAGAGCGGCTTCCAGTCGACGGGGATCATGTACATGTCGACCCCGGCGAGCAGCGCGTCGGGGCAATTGCCGTTCGAGCAGCCGGGGATCAGCGCATGGCCGTTGAAATCGCCGACGACGAAGCCGTCGAAGCCGCCATGCTCCTTGAGCATCGAGGTCAGGAGCGGTCCATGGCCGTGCATCCGCACCCCGTTCCATTTCGAATAGGACGCCATGATCGTCTGCGCGCCCGCCTGGAGCGTCGGCACATAGGGCGCGAAATGAATATCGCGCAATTCGCCCTCGGGCACCACGGCGTCGCCTTGGTCGCGGCCGTTCTGCGTGCCGCCGTCGGCAACGAAATGCTTGGCGGTCGCGATGATCGACCCCGCCGGGAAGAATTTGCCCTTGGGATCGCCCTGCAACCCCTTGGTATAGGCGGCGCCGAGAATACCCGCGATCTTCGGGTCCTCCGAAAAGCCTTCATAGGTACGGCCCCAGCGGTCGTCGCGTGGGATCGAGAGCGCGGGCGCAAAGGTCCAGTCGGTGCCGATCGCGGCGCTTTCGACCGCGGTGACGCGCCCGATCTCGACCATCAGCTTCGGATCGTTTGCGGCGCCGAGCCCGATATTGTGCGGAAAGATCGTGCCGCCGAACACCGAATTATTGCCGTGGACCGAATCGATGCCCCAGATGATCGGCACCCCGGCGCCGCCATCGGCCTTGTCGGTCGACGCCGTCCAGAAGGCGTCGGCGAGCTTCAGCCAGTCCGCCGCGGGCGCATAGACATTCTTGTTCGGACGCCCGTTGCCGCCGTTCAGCACCGACCCGATGTGATATTTTTTCACCTCTTCGGGGGTGATGTTCATGATCTCGGGCTGGAGCAGTTGGCCGACCTTTTCCTCGACGCTCATCCGCTTCAGGATCGCGTCGATGCGCTTCTCGGTCTTCGCGCGGGGCCCTTGCGGAACCGCCGAGCCGATCACCGGCCAGCTCTTGATGTCGAGCTGGACCTCGCCCGCGGGAAGACGCGCAGGCTTCGCCGCTCCATCGCCGGCGATCGCCGCCGCCGAGCAACCGGCCATGCCGAACGGCAGCATCGCGAGAGCCCAGAGCGAGGGGCGGAAACCTTTGGCCATCATATTCTCCCTTTGCCGGTGATCCGGCCTGGCGCGACGCCCCAGTTCTGCGACAAAACTGCGACAATTGCGCGATTGACAATGTTGTCTATTTAAGGAATGACCGGGCTAGTCAAGAAAAATATGGGATATGGATGAGTATGTCTGGATTGCTTCCCCTGCTGCGTTCGACCTCGCTGGCCACCGCGGGCCTCGCCCTCGCCGCGTGCGCGTTGACCGGTGCCTCCGCCACGCCGGCGCCTGCTACGGCGATGGAACAGGCCCCTGCCCCCAAAGCCAAGGGCAAGCCCAATATCCTCTTCATCATGATCGACGATTTGCGCCCCGATCTTGGCATCTATGGCCATCCGACCGCGCAGACGCCGAATATGGACGCACTCGGCAAGTCGGGGATCGTCTTTGAAAATGCCTTCGTCAGCCAGGCCGTATGCGGGCCGTCGCGCGCGGCGCTGATGACCGGACTGCGCCCCGACACGACGGGCATCCAGGATTTGCAGACCCCCGTCGACAAGGCGGTTCCCGACGCGGTGACGCTGACCGACATGTTCAAGCGCGCCGGGTACGGCACCTATGGCTATGGCAAGATCTATCACCACACCGACGACAATGCCGACGGCTGGACGGTCCGCAAACCCGACATGGAAAAGGTCCTCCAGCGCCAGAAGCGCAAGGATGGCGAAGAGAAGGTCGCGGTCGGCCGCGTCGCGAGCGGCGACGACCTGCCCGACACGATCAACGTCAATCTCGCGCTCGAACAATTGCCCAAGCTCGCGAAGAGCGGCGAACCCTTCTTCATGGCGGTCGGTATCCACCGCCCCCACCTGCCCTTCGTGTCGCCGAAGAAGGATTGGGACCGCTACACCGCAGCGAAGGTCCCACCGCCGATCAACCCGGAGGGTCAGAAAGGCGCGCCGCCATGGGCGCTCGTCGCCTATGAGGTGTGGAATTATCCCGACACCAAGCCCTTCCAACCCGACATGCCGAAGGACAAGGCCGACGAACTGCGCTGGGGCTATCTGGCCGCGGTCAGCTATGCCGACGATCTCGTCGGCAACCTCATGGCCGAACTCAAACGCTCGGGGCTCGACGACAACACCATCGTCGTCTTGTGGGGCGACCATGGCTGGAAGCTCGGCGACCACGCCAAATGGTCGAAGCACAGCACCGCGAACATCGACATCCACATCCCGCTGATCATCCGCGCGCCGGGCGAGACCCGCGCGGGCAGCCGGACGAAGGCGCTGGTCGAGACGGTCGACATCTATCCGACGATCGCCGAACTCGCGGGCCTTTCGGCGCCCGCCAATCTCGAAGGCCTGTCGATGGTGCCCGTGCTCGAACAACCGGCCCGCGCATGGAAACAGGCCGCCTTCGCCCAATATGGCCGCGCTGGCGGCCTCACCGAGGGCAATGGCGCGCTGACCGGCTATACCGTCCGCACCGACCGCTATCGTTACACCGGCTGGGTCACCGCCGCGGGCAAGCTCGTCCGCGCCGAACTCTACGACCTCCAGAAGGACCCGGCCGAAAGCGTGAACCGGATCAACGAAGCCGGGTACAAGAGCGCCGCCACCGAACTCGAAGCGATCCGCAAAGGAGGCTGGAAGCCGGTGCGCGAACGCGTCGGGCGCTGAGACAGACAATGCCCCCTCTGTCGCGACACTCTGCGACAATTTTATACAGCGATGGCATCAGATCGAGCGATGTGAATGGTAGGAGCACGGCAGTCATAAAAAAGGAGAAACTCCATGATTGCCTTGCTCCCCACCCTGCTCCTGTCCGCCAGCGCCGTCGATGCTGCCCCGGCGCCGACGACCTTCGAATACGACGGCCAGCGCTATCGCGCGGTCGATTTCCAGCGCGGCGCGAACCGGATCATCCGCGGCAAGCGCAGCGACGGCAAGAAGTTCCGCTTCGTCGTGCGCGACGACCGGGTGACAGGCGTGGTCGACGACCAGCCGGTCGAATTCCCGCTCGCCGACGCGCGCTGACCGGACAGGCGGCCCGAGGGGCCGTCCAATAACCGCCAACCAATGACCATCGGGACGAAATAGAGGATTGCACATGCGTAAACTGATCATTGCCTTCACCGCCATCGGCCTCGCCGCCGGCACCGCACCCGCTCACGCCCAGGAAGGGCGCGGCAAGATGTTCGCCAAGTTCGACGCCAATGCCGACGGCCAGCTCGACGAAAGCGAAGTCACCGCGTTGCTGAAAGCGCGCGCCGAAAAGAAGGGCCAGCCCGAGATCGCCGATCCGAAGAAGGTGAAGCGCTTCATCAAGAAAGCCGACACCGACGGCAATGGCACCGTCAGCCAGGCCGAGATGCAGGCTGCGGCCGCCAAGCCCGCCGCCCCCGAAGGCGGCGCTGCCGACTAATCCTGCCGACAAGCCACAAGAGAAAGGGGCCGGGGATCGTCATGATCCCCGGCCCCTTTCCTTGATGCCGGACCCGCAGCGACCACGCGGACCCGGCGGGGATTGTCAGTTCTTGATGCGGATCCCGATCAGGACACGCCGATCGTTGACGCGGTAGGACAAGAGCCGCTCCTGGATTTCCTGATAACGAAGCTCGGGTTCGTTGAGCAGGTTGAGCCCCTCGACGCTGACGCTGATGTTCGGCGTGATGTCATAGCTGATCGAAGCGTCGAGCTGGCCATAGGCCTTGGCGAACGACGCCTGGTTCGTGTCGGTGCGCTCGTCGTAGAATTTGCTGCGCCAGTTGTACGCCGCACGCGCCTGGAAACCCCATTTCTCGAAATAGCCGATGAGGTTGTAGCTGTGTTTCGACAAATCCTGCACCGGCAACACCGTGCCGCCCGCGCTGGTCGAGCCGCCGCTGGCATCGACATAGGTATAGTTGGCGACGAAGCCGAGCCCGTCGAGCGGCGACGGCAGGAAGTCGAGGCTCTGCTGCCAACCGAGTTCGACCCCCTTCACCTTCGCCCCGCCGACGTTGAGCGGCTGTTCGAGGCGGGTGCGATCCTGACCGACAAGGCAGCCATCGTTGCCCGGGGTCGTCTCCAGTCCGCCATCGGGGGTCGGAAGACAGATTTCGCTGATCCCGCCTTCGATCCGCTGGACGAAATCCTTGTAGAAGAAAGCCGCCGAAATCAGGTTCGATTTGCCGAAATATTTCTCGATCGACAGGTCGAACTGCTTGACCTCCTGCGGTTCCAGAAGCGGATTGCCGCCGCGCGCGCGATCGAAAGAATCGCTGATGATCACCGTCGGGGCCGAATCGAGCAGCGAGGGCCGTGCGATCGATTTCGCCGCGGCGAGACGGACGTAGAGGCGATTCATCGGCTCGAAGGTCAGGTTCATGCTCGGCAGGAACTTGGAATAATTGTTGCCGACCGTCAGCGACTGCAAGGTGATCGCTCCCTGCGTCCCGCCGGGGATGATACCGCTTGCCGACTGATCGGTGCGGACCCAGCGGACGCCGGCGTTGCCGAAGACCGTCAGGCCGCCCAGGTCGGCCTCGAGGTTCATCTTCGCATAAAGCGCCTGGTCCTTGCGCGTGACATCGAAGCCATAGGTCGTGTCGGCGGCGAAGACGAAGCCATATTTCTGCTGAAGCCGGTCGAGGTTTTCGTTCAGATAGCCGGGGTCAGGGTTGAACCAGAAGCGCTGGAAATCGCCGGTCGCGCCGTCGAGCAGGTCATCGAAGGGCAAGCCGACGATCAGGCCGGGCTCGGCGGCGTCGAGCGCCGGGTAGAGCGTGCCGCCGAGCGTACCATCGGCGGCGCCGGCGGCGTCGCGTGCGCGCATCCGCGACCGGTAGCCGCGGTAATGCGCGTGGCGCCCGCCGACCTCGATCGACTTGATCGGCCCGGAATCGACTTCGTAGGTGAGGTCGAGGCGTATCGCGGTCTCGCGCGTACGCTGGCGGTCGCGATTGATCGCAATATTCGCGAAATTATAGGTCGCGAGGTTGGTGAAATCATACCGCGCGTCGTCGCGGAACGCCGTCACCCGCTGCCCGTTCACCACCGACTGGAGCGGAACGATCGTCGGGATGTCGCTGCCGGTCGTATAGTCGAAGTAGAAGAAGGGGCGCTCGGCATTGTTGATGCCGCTCGTCGTGTTGATGAACTGGTTAAACTGCTTGCCCGAGGCGAAGGAGAATTGCGATTCGACGTGCAGCCGGTCGGTCGCGTCCCACTTGATCCCGGTTTGCAGCGACAGAACATCCTGCTGCGGCGGGTTCGATGCGCCCGACAGGTTGAACCCGATACCTTGCGGCCGCCCCTGGTTGTTGAAGAAGCCGGTCAGGCCCTGAAGCACCGTGTGGTCGGGCGAAACGAGGAGGCTCGCCAGATTGGCATATTGCGGGCCGAGCCGGCTACCGCCGTTCACCGTATCGGGCGTGATCGCGTTGGACAGGTTGGCGACGACCTGATGGCTTTCGTCCGACGCCTTGCTCTTGCTGTACGTGCCGTTGATGTAGAATTCGAAACGCGTCGAGGGCCGGAGCTGGATCGCGCCGGTCCAGCTTTGCAGCTTGCGCACCTGTTCGGTCACGCGCAGCCGCGTCTGCAACGGCACATAGACGCCGTCCTGCAGGTCGGTGATGATGCCGCTCGTGCCGTCGCGCGTGATCGCTTCGCCGACCACCCCGTCGCCGTCGAGGTCGCGCCCGATCCCGTTCACCGCTTCCCAGCCGCGCACGTCGAAAAAGTCCTGCCGCAGCTTGCGATGGTTGCGCGTGTAGCTCAGCATCACGCCCATCTCCCCATCGCCAAGCGACCAGCCCTTGCTCGCGAGCAGGCTGAAGTTCGGGGTCCATGCGTCGGCACGCTCGGCATATTGCGCCTGAACGTTGCCCGACAGGATCAACTTGCCCTTGTTGTCGAGCGGCATCCGCGTGTTGAAACGGACGGTGGCGCCGAGCGAGCCTTCGATATCGCTCGCCGACGGCGTCTTCACCACCTCGATCTTCGAAAAGGCTTCGGACGGGATCGTGTTGAACGCGATGCCGCCGCCGGCGTCGGTGCCGATCTGGGTCTGGCCGTTGATCTCGACGCGGTTCTGCGCAAAGCCGCGCACCGCAATTTCGGACCCTTCGCCAAAGTCGCGGTTGATCTGCACGCCGGTGATGCGCTGCATCGCCTCGGCGACGTTGGTGTCGGGCAGCTTGCCGATATCCTCGGCGCTGATGACATCCTTGATCTGGTCTGCCTGTTCCTTGTCGCGCGCGGCGTTCGCCAGCGAGGCGCGAATGCCGGTGACGACAATTTCCTCGGTCGTCGGCGCATCAGCGGGCGGGCTTTCCTGCGCCGCGGCGGGCATCGCCATCATCGCAACGGCCAGCAACGATACGCCGGCGAGCGCGTGCCGCGATGCCGCGGACGGACGGTTGGCGTGACTACGGATCATTCTACCTCTCCCCTCGGGCGGGTGATTCGCATGTCACCGGCCTCAAATATCGTCAAATCTCAGTGATGAGAGGCGCAAAATTTGGGTCGCCTCATCGTCCCTGCATGCCCTATATGACAATATTGACAGCAAATGACAATATTATCATTATAGCTCCAGGCCGAACGAGAGATTCGGATCGACCTGGGAGAGTTTGATGCACCGGCACACGGCCCGATTCCTGGCATCTGCGCTGATTTTTGCGACCCTGGCCGCCGCGCCGGCGCGCGCCGAAACAAGCGCGCCGCGCCCGAATATCGTCCTGATCTACGCCGACGACATGGCCTATGGCGACATGAGCGCGAACGAGGCGGGTGCGTGGGTCGAAACGCCGAACCTCGACGCACTCGCAGCATCGGGCGTGCGCTTCACCAACGGCTATTCCGCCGCGCCGGTGTGCGGCCCGAGCCGCGTCGCACTGCTGACGGGCGCCTTCCCCGCGCGCTATGGCGCGCAGTGGAACCCCGACACGGGCAAGGTGCGCATTCCCGACGAACGGCTGTTGCCCGCAGTGCTCGGCGCGGCAGGCTATGTCACCGCGGTTGTTGGCAAGTGGAACCTGCCCAACAACCCCGCAAAATCGACCGGGCATGTCGCCGACAAGATGATCTGGGGCGGCCGATACTGGCCCGAGGCCGACGGGCGATATATCGGGGTTGGATCGGGATCGGGCGCCGAAGGCGGCGATTCGGGCAAATGGGACGCCTCGAAGCCCGGCAACCTCTATCTCACTGACAAGCTCACCGACGAAGCGGTCGCTTTCCTCGATCGCCGCGACGGATCGAAGCCCTTCTTCCTCTATCTCGCCTATAATGCGCCGCATAGTCCACTCGAGGCCGCCGATCGTTTCCGCGATCGCGTCGCGCATCTCGATAGCGAGCCGAAGCGGCTTTACGCCGCGATGCTGCTCGCGCTCGACGAAGGCGTCGGCCGCGTCCGCAAGGAACTCGCCGCGCGCGGGCTCGACAAGAACACGATCGTCATCTTTGCCAGCGACAACGGCCCCGCCAAATCGGACTTCAAGGGTTACAAGCCCGAATGGCCGGCCGAGATCCTCGGCGCGCGCGGGCAGCTTAGCGGCATGAAAGGCACCTTCCGCGAAGGCGGCGTGCGCGAACCCTTCGTCATCAGCTGGCCCGGCACGATTGCGCCGGGGCAGGTCCGCGACGAGCCCGTCGTGACCGTCGACCTATACCGCACCCTGATTTCGCTCGCGGGCGGCCGCGCTCCGGCGTCCGCCGTCCCGGTCGATGGCGCCGACCTCTCCCCGCTGCTCAAGGGCGCGGGTACACTCGGCGAACGCGACCTCTTCTGGGCCGGACGCGCCTGCAAACCGGGCAAGGGCTGCATCGATTCGGGTGCGGTCCGGCGCGGTCCCTGGAAACTGCTGATCGAAAATGGCGGTACGCCGCGGCTGTTCGACCTGGTCCGCGATCCGGGCGAGAGCCGCGACCTCGCCGCGGCGAACCCGGACATCTATAGCGCGATGCGCGAACGCTATGCCGCGTGGCGCAAGAGCTTGCCGCCGAACGCAGCTGGCGACACCGGCAAGCCGGAGGAAAAGGCCGCGCCGCGGAAACCCAGGAAAACACCACCAGCGGAGGGCGCATGACATCGCGCCTTCACCCTCACGTCAGCCGACACGCGCTATTCTTTCCATCCGATAACCGGAGAGCTTGACCATGTTCCTTTCACTTTCGCCGCGTCCTGTCCTGTTGACGGCCACCGCTGCCGCGCTGCTCGGCGCATCCGCCCTCGCCTTCGCCCCGGTGGCCACCGCCGAGCCCGCACCGGCACCGGCCGCAAAGAAGGCCGCCGCGCGCCCGAACATCCTCGTCATCCTGATGGACGACCTCGGCTGGCGCGACGTCAGCTATGCCGGATCGGAATTTTACGAGACACCCGCAATCGACAAGCTCGCGCGCGACGGAATGCGCTTCGACAATGCGCATGTCGCCTATCCGCGCTGCACGCCGTCGCGCTACGCGCTGATGACCGGTCGCAACCCGGCGCGTGCTCAGATTCCCGGCGGCACCGGCGGCGAAGTGATGGCAGCGTCGGAGTTCACCGTTGCCGAAGCGCTGCACGACGCGGGCTATGCGACCTTCTTCGTGGGCAAATGGCACCTCGGCAAGACCCCCGACGCGATGCCCGACACACAGGGGTTCGACGTCAATATCGGCGGCGGCTCGGCCGGCGCCCCCGGATCGCATTTCTTTCCCTATGGCGCCGAAAAGGGCCGCGCGATGGGCCCGGGGCTCGATACCGGCAAGCCCGGCGAATATCTGACCGACCGGCTGACCGACGAAACGATCCGCCTGATCGAGGCGCACGAGAAGGCGAAACCGGGGCAGCCCTTCTTTGCCTATCTGTCTCACTATGCGGTGCACACGCCGCTGCAGGCGAAGCCCGAGCTGAAGGCGAAGTTCTCCAAGAAGCTGGCGGCGATGGGCGGCGCGAAGGCAGACGCCTATCTGGCGCGCGATGGCGAGACCAAGAAATATCAGGACAATGTCACCTATGCCGCGATGCTCGCGAGCATGGACGAGAGCGTCGGCAAGCTGCGCGCCGCGCTCGACCGGCTCGGCATCGCCGATAATACGATCATCGTCTTCACCTCCGACCATGGCGGACTCAGCAATCGCGGCGCGGGCGGCAATCGCGAGGTCGCGACGAGCAACCTGCCGCTGCGCGCGGGCAAGGGCCATGTCTATGACGGCGGCACCCGCGTGCCGATGATCGTGCTGTGGCCGGGGCACACCAAGGCTGGCAGCCGATCGAACGCCTTTGTCAGCAACACCGACCATTATCCCTCGTGGCTCGAAATGGCCGGCGCGGCGCTGCGCCCGAAATCGCATGTCGACGGCGTCCCCTACCTGCCGCTGCTCGCGGGCGGAAAGGGCGATCCGGCGCGCGTCACTTACTGGTACAGCCCACGCCCGCGACCCAACCAGACCGGCGACACCGCCGCGGGCGCGGTACGCGTCGGCGACTGGAAGCTGGTGCGCAACTACGATCCGTCGAAAAAGGGCGAGCTGTTCAACCTTGCCGTCGATCCCGGCGAGAACAAGGACCTTGCGGCGAGTGACCCGAAGCGCGCCGCGTCGATGCGCCAGCAGATCGATGGATGGCTGGCGTCGATCGGCGCCGCGAAGCCGCACCTGGGGCGCGGTGCCGAAGCCGACAAGAAGGCGGCGCGCAAGGAGAAGCGCCGCGCGGCCAAGGGCAAGGAAACCGCCCGCGAACAAGACGAAGATTGAGGACCGGACCGCGTGGCGCGAGACCGCCTCTTCCTCTTGGTTGGTATGTCGCTGCTCGGCCTCGCCGCGACCCCGGCAACGGCGGCTGAAGAGGCTGGCACCTGCCCCGACCGGGCGCCGGCCGATCTGATCGCGCTCGACAGCCCGGACGGCGCGCTGACCGCGACAATCGCGCCCGCCCGCGGCGGCGAGATGGTGTCGCTTCGCCTGCTTCAGGGCAAGGAGCGGCGCGAGCTTCTCTATCGCGGCGGCAATTTCTGCGAAGCCGACGGGTTCGACGGCAAGGCGCCGGTGCTGTGGCCCGCGACCGGCCGCACCTATTTGCCCGATACGCCGGGACAAAAGCCGCAACGCGGCTGGCTGTGGCAAGGCAAGGCATACGACATGCCCGTCCATGGCTTTGCGCGCGACCTGCCGTGGCGGGTGGTGGCGCAAAAACGCGATGGCAGTGAAGCGAGCGTGACGCTCGAACTCGTCGACACGCCCGAAACGCGAAAGCGCTATCCCTTCGGCTTCGGCTTCCAGCTTCGTTATGTCCTGCGCGGCTCAACGGTATCGGTCGAGCACCGCATCCGCGCCGACAAGGACAATCGCAGCGCGATGCCCTTTTCGCTGGGCAATCATATCGCCTTCGCCTTGCCGCCGGGCGGCGCGGCGCTGACCACCCCGGCGACGCGCCGCCTGCTCCTCGATGGACAGGCGCGGCCGACCGGCGGATCGGAAGCGATCGGCCCGCTCGAAGGCGCAAGTCTGGCGCCGTTCAGCACCGGCCCCGCAGTGCCGCTGGCAGGCTATGGCCCACGTCCCGCAGCGCGGCTCGACTTCGCCGACGGCCTGTCGATCGCGGTCGAGCATAGCGGCAGCACACCCGCATCGGGCGACCCCGTTGGCTTCAACATGTGGGGCGACCTTCAGAAGGGCTTTTTCAGCCCCGAACCTTGGTGGGGGAAACAAAATGCGCTCGCGACAGGCGATGGCGCGGTGCGGCTGGAACCCGGTGCACAGTTCGAATGGGCGTTCGCAGTATCCATAAAATACTGAATTAAAACAATGCGATAAATCACAAACAGGGAGAGAAATGATGGGGCATCGTGGATCTGTTTTGGCATCGGCATTGGTGACGATGATCACGCTTTCCGGATGCGGCGGGGGCGGCGATGATGCCCCTCCTCCCGTCACGGTTACGGCAACGGCTCCGGCGGCAGGAGCCGACGCCGCTGCAATGTCCACATCCTCGTGTACGATGACGGTGACGACCAATTCGCCCGTCGATTGCAAGCTGTCGACCTCGCTGACGGGCCCGGTGACATGGACCTTTACTACCGCCGCGCCCGAAGGGATGATCGTCCAGCCCAAATCGGGCGAGATCCGCTGGACCCCGATGGCGGCGCAGACGGGCAGCTTCGCGGTCAACGCGACCGTTACCAACGGATCGCAAAGCCAGAACCGCAACTTTACGGTTACCGTCGGCGCGGGCGCCGCCGACCCCGCCGGTATCTATGTCGCGCCGAGCGGTGCCGACAGCAATGCCGGCACAGCGACCAGCCCGTTCAAGACGCTCAAAAAGGCGGTACAGTCGGTCGCGCCGGGGCAGACGATCTTCGTGCGCGGCGGCGAATATAAGAATGCCGAATACGGCCAATCCTGGGGTTCGCGGACCGAATCGAGCCTTGTCCGCATCACCACGCCGGGCACAGCCACACAGCCGATCATATTGCGCCCGTTCGGCAACGAATATGCCAAGCTGACGAGCGATGTCACCGCGATCGCGGCGCAGGGCGCCGATTACTGGACGATCCAGGGCTTCGAGATCATGGGGGGCGCCCAAGCACTCGATTATGAAACCGTAATGGGGATGTGGTGGACCGACGGCGACGCCTCGCGCCGGATCACCGGCGGCGGAATCCAGAACAACAGCAGCGATCATGTCACGATCCGCGACAATGTGATCCACGATTTTCCGGGCGGCGGGATCAACAATCGCGGCATGGAATTCGTCAATGTCGAGAATAATATCGTCTACAACAATGCGTGGTGGACGATTTCGGGGACGAATGGCGTCTCATCGGTTTCGATGGCGACGACAGCACCCGCAAACGAGACGCTGGAAACGGTGATCTACTCGGGAAATCTGGTTTTCGGCAACCAGCAGCTCATCATGTCGCACGTCTTCTCGAAGGGCTTTGTGAGCCTCGAAATCGACGAAGGCGCTGGCATGTTTCTGCAGAATGAAGGCGTCACCGACGTATCTCCCGGCACATTCCGCAATCGCGTTGGCATCGAGAACAATATCCTCGCCTATAATGGCAAGGGCGGCGTCGGCCTCAACGGCATCGGAAAGATCGTCGGTCAGGTGCGCTTCTCGCGCAATTCCTTCTATCTCAATGCGCGCGTCGCCGAGGCGGCGGGCGAGATTACCAAGCGCGATTCCAGACTCTATTCGGTCGAGAACAATCTGTTCCACCCGCGCCCCGACAAATATACCATCCGTTCTTATACCAACGAATATTCGGGTATCCTCGCCAACGCCACGACCGGCGCCAGCAACGACGGCAACAAATATCCCAGCATCCAGGTGTTGGCGGCCGTGTTCGCCGATCCGGCGGCTGGCAACTTTACCCCGGCAAGCGGTGTGCCATCGGGTATGGGCGTGATCGCCACCGTCCGTCAGGCGCTCAGCAAGCGGCTGGCCGAATATGGCATCCCATTCGTCGCACCGACGCAGACGGTCGACGCCGCATATCTCGCCGCGATGAAGCAGCGGATCTTCGACACCTGGCCGGCGTCGCGCAGCACGATCCGCCTCGACGATCCCGTCACGGGCCACAGCTACACCTATGCGCAGCGCTGCCACTATCCGAACACGCCGACCAGCGCGCCCTGCTGAGCCGAGCGAGATGCAATGCGGGTGACCCCGCAATCGACAAAACAGGGAGGCAATGATGAAGCGAGCAATGATTCCATCGTCGCTTGGGATGGCGGCGTTAATGAGTTTGGCGGGATGCGGCGGCGGCGATGACGCTCCTCCTCCCGTCACGATTACCGCGACGGCCCCGGCGCCAGGAGGCGATGCCTCCGCGATGTCCGCGTCCTCCTGCACGATGACGGTCACGACCAATTCGCCCGTCGATTGCAAGCTGTCGACCTCGCTGACGGGCCCGGTGACATGGACCTTCACGACAGCCGTGCCCGAAGGCATGATCGTCCAGCCCAAATCGGGCGAGATCCGCTGGACCCCGATGGCGGCGCAGACGGGCAGCTTCGCGGTCAGCGCGACCGTCACGAACGGATCGCAAAGCCAGAACCGCAGTTTCACGGTGACCGTCGGTGCGGGCGCCGCCGATCCAGCCGGTCTCTATGTTGCGACAAGCGGCGCCGACAGCAATGCCGGCACCGCGACCAGCCCGTTCCGCACGCTGCGCAAGGCGGTGCAGACGGTCAATCCGGGGCAGACGATCTTCGTGCGCGGCGGCGAATACCGGAACGCCGAATATGGCCAGCCCTATGGCGCGCGCACCGAAGCGAGCCTCGTTCGTATCACGCGCGACGGCACCGCGGCGCAGCCGATCGTGCTGCGTCCGTTCGGCAATGAATATGCCAAGCTGGTGAGCGACGTCAGCGGCATCGCGATGAGCGGCGCCGATTACTGGACGATCCAGGGTTTCGAGATCATGGGCAACGCTCAGTCGCTCAATTTCAACATTGCGATGGACAATTGGTGGAACGACGACATCAACCCGCTGTCGGGACGCGGCGTCCCCGCGTCGAGTTCGGACCATCTCGTTCTGCGCGACCTCGTCGTCCATGACTTCCCCGGCGTCGGCCTTGCCAACAACGATGCCGAGTTCGTCAATGTCGAGAATAATATCGTCTACAACAACGCCTGGTGGTCGACCGGCGGCGTGCACGGCATCTCGCTGTCCGATCTCAAGACCACCAGTCCCGCCAATGCGGCGCAGCAGACCATCGTGATGGCCGGCAATATGGCGTTCGGCAACCAGTCGCTGATCATCTCGCACGTCTTTTCCAAGGGTTTCGTCAAACTCGAGGTCGACGAAGGCAATGGCCTGCATATGCAGAACAATCGTTCGACCTTCCAAGGCCGCGCGCTGGTCGAGAATAATCTTGCGATGTGGAACGGCAAAAGCGGGCTCGGCTTCAACACCTTCGACCGCGCGACGGTGCGGCGGAACGGCTTCTATCTCAACGCGCGTATCGTCAACACGGGCGAACTGAGCCTCCAGAGCACCAACGCGGAGACGATCGAGAATAATCTGTTCCACCCGCGCAGCAATCGCGTCACGATCAAGGACTTCCAGCAGGCCTTCACCAATGTCGCCGCCAATGCGACGCTGTCGGGTATCGCCGCCGACGCGGGCAAATATGCTTCGATCCTGCGTCTCGCCGCGGTGTTTGCCGATCCCGCGAACGGCGACTTCGCGCGCGCGAGCGGCGTGCCATCGGCGATGGGCGTCGACAGCACGACGCGCCAGATGTGGAAGAACCGCCTCGCCGAATATGGCATCGTGCCCGCCGAGCCCACGCAGGTCTTCGACGCCGCCTATATGCAGCTGATGAAGACGCGCATCTTTGCGAATTGGCCCGCGAGCTACAGCCAGATCACACTCGAAGACAATGAGACGGGTCACAGCTACACCTATGCGCAGCGCTGCCATTTTCCGGGGCCGCCGACGTCGGCGCCCTGCTGATACGCCGGGCTGCCCAGATCGAACGGTGCGGATATTCGGCAAGCTCCCGCAGAGGCTCGCTCCGGCTTGCCGATGCGCCCTGCGGGAAAGCTTTCATCCGCACAAAGCGAAGCAGCGCCGCTGCCGGGCGATTTCAGCCATCGCCCGCGGCGGCGACGGCCGCGACGGCATCGGCCCCGCCCGCTGTCGTATCCCACCAATCGCCCAGTGCATCGATCAGCGGCACGAGCCGTTCGCCGTCGGGGGTCAGGTCATATTCGACGCGCCGCGGATAGCCTTCGAACTCGGTACGTTGGACGATCCCCGCATCCTCGAGCTTACGCAGTTCGAGCGTCAGCATCTTGTGCGAGATCGTCGGATTGTCGCGGCGCAGGTCGCTGAATCTTTTGGTTCCGTCGCTGAGATAATAGAGGAGCAAGGTCGGCCAGCGGCCGCTTAGCACCTGCATCACTTCCTCGATCGGACAGCGCGAAACCAGATCTTTCATCGGGGCCTCATGGTTACAAAAAGGTGCGTAATTTACGTGGCGATAGCGCGCCCTATACCTGGCTTCGCTGCGCAGCTCCCCCCTTCAGAAGATGGAGCAATACATTGGAACCGATCCTTATCTATGGCTTCCCGCTGGGAAGTTCCATGGGCCTTGTCGCGGCGCTCGAATGGCTGGGCAAACCCTATCGCCTGTGCCGCGTCGACATGCTCGGCGAAATGCGCGAGCCCGCTTATGCCGGCATCAACGCGCGGCACGAAACCCCGGCGCTGATTACCGACGAGGGCCATGTGCTCACCGAAACCATGGCGATCGCGCGCTGGTTCGCGGCGCGCGACAGCGAACGGCGCATCAGTTTCGACCCGCTGTCGCGCGAAGCCGACCGGATGACCCAGTTGATGGGGTTCATCAATTCGGGCTTCACAGGGTCTTTCACCCCGCTGTGGGTCGCGCTCGAAATGGACCCGCCGCGCCCCGCGCTGCAAGCGGCGCTCCGCGAATGGGGCAAGGAAGCGGTGATCGGGCGCCACGACCGGCTGGAGAAAATGGTCGGCGATGGCCCCTATCTGGTCGGCGATCGGCCGACGCTGGCCGACGCGCTGTTCATCGGGGTCGCGCGCTGGCTGGAGTTTCACGAGGTCGCCGAGCCCGTTCGCTGGCCCAGGCTCGCGGCGCTGCGCGCAAGGCTGGAGGCCGATCCGGCCGTTGCCTATGCCACCGCGCTCGAAAGCGGCGAGACGGTGCCGGGACGGGGCTTTTGCCTCGGCCATGTCCCGCTCGCCGAAGTGATCGAGCGTTACGGTGCCTGATGGGACGGGTGCGCGGCGCACTGCCGCTGCGCACCCGTCCCCCGCTTGCGCGATTGTGGGCGCCCGCCACCTTTGATAGCAAGACGCCATGGACAGGATCGAAACCGAAGCGTCGGGCGGGTGCCAGTGCGGCGCCGTGCGCTATCATGTCACCGCGGTGCTCGACAGCTCGCACATCTGTCATTGCCGCATGTGCCAGAAGGCGGCGGGCAATTTCTTCATCGCGCTGATCGGCGTGCCGCGCGACGCGATCACATGGACGCGCGGCGAGCCGGCCGCCTTCAACAGTTCGGACAAGGCCGCGCGTGGTTTCTGCCGCGACTGCGGCACCCCGCTCTTTTATGATTATCCCGAAAGCCGGCACATCAACCTGACGACCGGGTCGTTCGACGAACCGGCGCGCTTTGCGCCAAAGATGCAATTCGGTGTCGAAGGCCGCCTGCCGGTTTTTGCCGGCCTGCCGATCCAGGCCGAAGGCACGACCGAGGAAACGATGAGCAGCCTCGTCGGCGCGATCCGGGCGAGCAATCACCAGCACCCCGACCACGACACCGACGCCTGGCCCGAATAGCCGCGCGGGACGTCAGTTCACGGACAACCCTGCTATCGCGGCGCTGGGGGTCAGGCCAAAGAAGTGGCGAAAGGCGCGTGAAAGATGCGCCGTATCGGCAAAGCCCGCATCCATCGCCGCGGTCCGCACCAGCGCGCCCTCGGCCAGCTGCTGCGTCGCATATTGCAGCGCGGACCAGAGCTTGAACGCGCGAAAGCCCTGCCCTGTCGCGGCCTTGAAAAGGCGCAGTGCCTGTGTTCGCTCCATGCCGAGGCGCCGCGCCAGCTCGCTCTGCGGCATCCGCCACATCGGGTCGGCATGGATCGCGGCCACCGCCGCCGCGACCGCGGGCGGGATCGCCCCCGCCGAAGGGGCCAGCCGGTCGCGCAGTGCGGCAACCGCCGAAGCATCGCCCTGCATCGCATCGTGCGCCGCATAGGCGAGCTTGCCCGATAGAGCCTGCCCCAGCGGCGCGTCGAAGGGAAAGGCAAGGCCGTTGAGATAGAGGACGTCGGCGCCGCGCTCGGCAAAGTCGACCGCATGGATGATCCCGGGCCGGACAAGCACGACATCGCCCTCGACGCGCTGCCCGTCGCGTTCGAGCCGCAGCGGCCCGGTGCGCCCGACCAGCACCGCCGCCACGGGATTGGCGTGCGCCGCGAGCCGGCGGGTCCCGACCGGGAAACAGGAATTGAGGAAGGGCAAAACCGGGTCGGGCATGGCCGCGACTATCCTCCCGGCGCGCGCGGCACGCAAGCTAACGCTATCGCGCGATTCCGGCCCGGGCAAAGGCGGCGGTCATCTGCTGTGCGTCGGGATAGACATGCTTGGCCGTGACCAGCCCGTCGGCATCGACCGTGACGACGTCGACCATCTCGACATGCGCGACGAAGCGGCTGTCGTCGGGAAGCGCGAGCGACAGGACCATCGTCCAGTCGAAGACCCAATAATTGTGACCATAGAGCCGCCGGCCCATCGTCTGCGAAAAATCATAGGTGTCGAACAGCGTGCGGCAATGCGCGCGGAGTGCGGCGCGACCGACGATCGGCTCCGACCCGTCGTGAAGCTGGAAGATCGTATCCGCCGAGTGAAGCGACGCGATCAGCTCGGCGTCCTTCGTTTCCCATCCGACATGGTAGCGGTCGAACAGCGCTTCGGTCGGCAGGGTTTTTTCAAGCTGTGCGGTGGACATCGACTTTCTCCCTTGTTGTGCGACGAACCTACGCGCCGCACGCCCGCACGCGTTGAACAAACGTGCATTGCGTCCGGGCGCGATATCGGGTGTGAGAAGCCCGACAGAATCGGAGCGAACGCATGACCCCCACCGCCACCATCCTCCTCCTCGGTTCGGGCGAGCTCGGACGCGAGTTCGTGATTTCGGCCAAGCGGCTCGGTTGCCGCGTCGTCGCGTGCGACAGCTATGAAGGCGCGCCCGCGATGCAGGTCGCCGACGAATATGAGGTTTTTTCGATGCTCGACGGCGATGCATTGCGCGCGGCGATCGCGAAGCACCGCCCCGATCATATCGTCCCCGAGGTCGAGGCGATCCGCACCGAAATCCTGGCCGAGGTCGAAGCCGAAGGTTTCCACGTCGTCCCCTCGGCGCGCGCCGCGCAGCTGACGATGAACCGCGACGCGATCCGCGACCTCGCGGCGAGCGAACTCGGCCTCCAAACCTCGACCTTCGAATATGCGACGAGCCGCGAGGGATTGGCGGCGGCCGCCGAACGCATCGGCTTCCCGCTCGTCGTGAAGCCCGTCATGTCCTCGTCGGGCAAGGGCCAGAGCACGGTCCGGGACGCCGCCGGCATCGACGCGGCGTGGGATTATGCCGCAGCAGGGATGCGCGGCGACCGGCTGCGCGTCATCGCCGAGGCCTTTATCGACTTCGATTACGAGATCACCTTGCTCACCGTCCGCCACAAGGATGGTGTCGCCTTCTGCCCGCCGATCGGACACCGGCAGGAACGCGGCGACTATCGCGAAAGCTGGCAGCCCGCGGCGATGTCCGATGCGGCGCTCGCCGCCGCGCAGGCGATGGCGACGAAGGTCGTCGATGCGCTCGGCGGTCACGGCATCTTCGGGGTCGAATATTTCGTGAAGGGCGACGAGGTGATCTTTTCCGAACTCTCGCCCCGCCCGCACGACACCGGCATGGTGACCTTGATCTCGCAGCCGCTCTCCGAATTCGACCTTCACGCGCGCGCGATCCTCGGCCTCCCGATCCCGGCGATTGCGGTGCCCGACGCGAGCGCGAGCGCGGTGCTCCTTGCCGACCGCGACGCATCGGACTTTGCGATCACCGGGCTTGCCGGCGCGCTCACGGCGCCGAATGCCGAAACGTCGGTCGATGCGCGCATTTTCGGCAAGCCGGTCACGCGGCCGTATCGCCGCATGGGCGTCGCGCTGGCGAAGGTTGCGGGCGGCACCACCGACGAAGCCCGCGACGCCGCGGTAGCCGCGGCGGCGAAACTCGTGATCGACTATCGCTAGCCTGCAACCGCCCTGCTACACCCCGCGCCATGTCGGAAAAGAATCATCTCTATCTGGTCGATGGCTCCAGCTACATCTTCCGCGCCTATCACCGCCTGCCGCCGCTGACGAACCCCAAGGGGGTGCCCGTCGGCGCGGTCTATGGCTATACGACGATGCTGTGGAAGCTCGCGAAGGACCTGCACGACGCCGACGGGCCGACGCACCTCGCGGTAATCCTCGATCATTCGAGCCAGTCGTTCCGCAACGAGATTTACGACCAGTATAAGGCGAACCGGCCCGAACCGCCCGAGGATCTGCGCCCGCAATTCCCGTTGATCCGCGACGCGACGCGCGCCTTCTCGCTGCCGTGCATCGAGATGGAGGGTTTCGAGGCCGACGACTTGATCGCCTCCTACGCCGAGGCCGCAGTGCGCGAAGGCTGGGACGTCACGATCGTGTCGTCGGACAAGGATTTGATGCAGCTGATCCGCGAGCCGACCGATGGCTCGCCGCATGTCGACATGCTCGACACGATGAAGAATGTCCGGCTCGGGCTCGACGCGGTGAACGAGAAGTTCGGCGTCACGCCCGATCTGGTGGGTGACGTGCTCGCGCTGATGGGCGATGCCGTCGACAATGTGCCGGGCGTGCGCGGGGTCGGGCCCAAGACCGCGACCAAGCTGATCCAGGAATATGGCAACCTCACCGCCGCGCTCGACGGCGCGGAGACGATGAAGGCGTCGAAGCTGCGCGAAAACCTGATCGAGCACCGCGGACTTGCCGAATTGTCGCGCATCCTCGTCGACCTGAAACGCGACGTCGCGCTGCCCGACGCACTCGACACTCTCAAGCTCGGCGCGATCCCGCCCGAACCCTTGAAGCTGTTCCTCGACGAACATGGCTTCCGCTCGCTCTCGGCCAAGCTCGACCTTGGCGGTACCCCCGGCGGTCCCCCGACCCTGCCCCGCGCGACGGCCGCTCCGGCGGCGGCGACGCCTGCCGGGCCGTCGACGCCGACGCTGCCCGCCATGCCGGCGATCGACCGCGCGCTTTACGAGACGGTGACGACAGTCGAGGCGCTCAACCGCTGGATCGACGCGGCAAAGGCTGCACATGTCGTCGCGATCGACACCGAAACCGCGACGCTCGACAGCGTCACCGGCACCCTCGTCGGCGTCAGCCTGTCGACGGGTCCCGGCAAGGCCTGCTACATCCCGCTCGGCCACGGCGGGACCGACATGTTCGCCGAAAAGCCCGAGCAGGTGCCGCTCGCCGAAGCGATTGGCCGCCTCCACGCGCTGTTCGCCGACGAAGCGGTGCTCAAGGTCGGACACAATCTGAAATATGACATCGGCGTGCTCGCCCAGCACGGCATCTCCGTCGCCCCCTATGACGATACGCTGGTGATGAGCTTCGCGCTCGACGCGGGCAAGCACCAGCACGGGCTCGACGAGCTGGCCAAGCTGCATCTCGACCATGTCTGCATCTCGTTCAAGGAAGTGTGCGGCACGGGCAAATCGCAGATCAGCTTCGCCGAGGTGCCGCTCGACCGCGCGACCCAATATGCCGCCGAGGATGCCGAGGTCGCGTGGCGGCTGTGGAAGCTCCTTAAGCTCCGCCTCCCGATCGAGGGCGGGACGCGCATCTATGAAATGGTCGATCGCCCGCTCGCCGCGGTGGTCGAGGGGATGGAACGCGCCGGCATCATGGTCGACCGCGAATATCTCGCGCGCCTGTCGGGCGAGTTCGCGAACGAGATGCTGCGCATCGAGGGCGAGATCCACGAGCTTGCCGGGCAGCCCTTCGCGATCGGCAGCCCGAAACAGCTCGGCGAAATATTGTTCGACAAGCTCGGCCTGAAGGGCGGCCGCAAGGGCAAGTCGGGCGATTGGTCAACCGACCAGAACGAGCTCGAACGGCTCGAACGCGACGGTGTGCCCATCGCGCGCAAGATCCTCGAATGGCGCCAGCTTGCCAAGCTGAAGTCGACCTACACCGACGCGCTGCAGCAGCAGATCAACGCGACGACCGGGCGCGTGCACACGAGCTACAGCCTCGTCGGCGCGCAGACAGGGCGGCTGTCGTCGACCGACCCCAATTTGCAGAACATCCCGATCCGCACCGAAACCGGCCGCCAGATCCGCGATGCCTTCATCGCGGCGCCCGGCCATGTGCTGATCGCCGCCGACTATAGCCAGATCGAGCTGCGGCTCGCGGCGCATATGGCCGACGTCCCCGAACTCAAGGAAGCCTTTGCGCAGGGGCAGGATATTCACGCCGCGACCGCGATCGAGTTGTTCGGCGAGGTCAACCGCGACACGCGCGGCAAGGCGAAGACGGTCAATTTCTCGATCCTCTACGGCATCTCACGCTGGGGCCTTGCGGGCCGGCTCGAAGTCACGCCCGACGAGGCACAGGCGCTGATCGCGCGCTACTTCGAACGCTTCCCGGGAATTTCGGACTATATCACCGACACGCTCGAAAGCGCGCGCGCGAAGGGTTACACCGAGACCTTGTTCGGCCGCAAAACCTGGTTCCCGCGCATCAAGGCGGCGAACCAGAACGAACGCGCGGGCAGCGAGCGCGCCGCGATCAACGCGCCGATCCAGGGTACCAGCGCCGACCTGATCAAGCGCGCGATGGCACGGATGCCGACGGCGCTGGCCGATGCGGGGCTTTCGGACGTCAAGATGCTCCTCCAGGTTCACGACGAACTCGTGTTCGAGGCGCCCGAGGACAAGGCCGAAGCCGCGGGCGCGGTGATCCGCGCGGTGATGTCGGGCGCCGCCGAACCCGCGCTGACGCTGTCGGTCCCGCTCGAAGTCGAGATCGGCATCGGCAAGAGCTGGGGCGAAGCGCATTGATGGCCGGACCAACTTTCCGTTGATTGCATAAAAGACATGTTGCACCCCGAAAGGCAGATGATGGCGAATCCGCCACGTCGCGGGGAATTTCGGGGGCAAGATGATCGTCGGCATCGACTTGGGTACGACCAATAGCGCAGCGGCAATCTTTGAAAATGGCGAAACGCGGCTGATCCCCAATGCGCTGGGCGATCTGTTGACGCCGTCGGCGGTCGCCATATTGCCCGACGGAACAACCCTGGTCGGCAAGCCGGCGCTCAATCACTGGGTGGTGAAACCCGCCGAAGCGATCACCAGCTTCAAGCGTTTCATCGGAACCAGCCGCGCCATCAAGATCGGCCGATATTCGTTCAAGGCCGAAGATCTGTCGGCGATCGTCCTGCGCAGCCTGAAAGAAGATATCGAGGCGGCGACGGGTCAGGAGGTGACCGAAGCGGTCATCACCGTCCCTGCCTATTTCAATGACAAGCAACGCAAGGCGACGCGGCGCGCCGGCGAACTCGCCGGGCTGAAGGTCGCGCGGCTGCTCAACGAACCCACCGCCGCCGCGCTCGCTTTCGGCATCGCCGACAAGGAGGATCGCGAACCCTTCCTCGTTTTCGACCTGGGCGGCGGCACCTTCGACGTCTCGATCGTCGAAATGTTCGATGCGATCGTCGAAGTGCGTGCTTCGTCGGGCGACAACCGGCTGGGCGGCGACGATTTCACCAATGCGATCGTCGCGCATTGGACGGCAAACCACACATTCCCTTCCGACGTCCGGCGCAACCTGCTCGACGCTCGTCTGTTCCAGGTTGCCGACATGGCGCGGCGGATGCTGACCGACCAGAATGAGGCACAGGTCACGCTCACCCTCTCCGACCAGCAGTTCGATCTGAAGATTACCGCCGACCAGTTCGAAACGCTGTCGGGATCGCTGCTCGCGCGCCTCCGCGATCCGATCTTGCGTTCGCTGCGCGACAGCAATTTGCGCATCGAGGCGCTGAGCGACATCGTGCTCGTCGGCGGCGCGACACGCATGCCGATCATCCGGAAAGCGATCACGAAGATGTTCGGCCGCTTTCCCAATCATGTCGTGCACCCCGACCATGCGGTCGCCATCGGCGCCGCGATCCAGGCCGGGCTGGTCGCGCGTAACGCCGCGCTCGACGAAGTGCGGCTCACCGATATCTGCCCCTTTACGCTGGGCGTCGAAGTCACCGAATATGACAGCCATGGCCGCCTTCGCGATGGCCTGTTTTCGCCGATCATCAGCCGCAACAGCCCGACCCCGATCAGCCGCACCAACAATTATGCGTCGATGTCGGACAATCAGTCGCACATCAAACTCAACATCTACCAGGGCGAATCGCGCGAGGTTGCGAACAACATCCTGCTCGGGACGATGGAATTCCCCATTCCAAAGAAGCCGGCAGGACAAGTCTCGATCGACTGCCGCTTTACCTACGACAGTTCGGGCCTGCTCGACGTCGACGTGACGATTCCCGAAACGGGCGAGACACGGTCGATGCTGATCGCCGACGACAGCGAGGCGCTGACGGCCGAGCAGCTCGAAGCGCGGCGCGACCAGCTCGCGGCGCTCAAGACGCACCCGCGCGACGTCGCCGAAAACCAGTATATCGCCGGCTGGGCGGCGCGGCTTTATGAAGAATTTATCGATGAGCGGCGCGAGCATATCGCGCGAATGCTGCTCCATTTCGAAGGCGTGCTCGAAACGCAGGATCCGCGCGCGATCGAGGAAGCCCGCGGGTCGATGGCAGTTGCGCTGCGGGAAATGGAGCAGGATCACCGGCTGTGACCAGCGTCCACTGGCCGTGGTCCGTCCTCGACATCGCGCCGACAGAGGACCGCAAGGCGATCCGCGAAGCCTATTCGCGGCTGCTCAAGGCGCTCGACCATGAGGCCGAGACCGAAGCCTATATGGAATTGCGCGATGCGCGCGACGCGGCGCTTTCGGGCCAGTTCCTCCATGCCCCGTCGGCCGACGACGACAACGAGGATGATTTCGGCCTCGGCGACTTGTTCGACGACGGCGCCGAACCCGAAGCACTGCAGCCGGCGATCAGCGAACCCGAAGAAAAACCTGTTTTCACGGTCACGTACAGCGAAGAGGACGACCGGCGTTTTCAGCGCGTCGTCGACCTGTTCCTGCAAGACGACGAATTGGCACCGGCCGATGCCGAGGAACTTGGGCGGCATGTCGATGCGCTGTTGGGCGACGAACGCATGGCCGATCTCGGCCATTATGCACGCGTCGAAGGCTGGCTCGCGCAATTGCTCGCCGACCGCTTTCCGCGCGGCGCCGACCTGTTCCCCAAGGTCGCCGAATATTTCCACTGGGCCGAGCGCGCGCACGAACTGGGCATCCATCCGGCGATTCCGTGGCTCTTCAACGCGCATGACGGCCGGTCGCTGGTCCACGAACTCGGCACGCCCGGCCACGCTTATCATCGCGAATGGCTGGAACTGACGAGCGGAAAGCCCAAGGGCCCGTTGTGGACGCGGGCTATCGACAAGCCGCGCATGACCAACCTGATCGCGACGGTGCGACGCGACTACCCCTGGCTGGAGCAGGAGCATTGGCAGCCCGAACTTGTCGCGCGCTGGGAAAAGAAAGTCGAACGGAGCGGCGGCGTCGGCGGGCCGAACCCGTGGGTATGGTTTGTCTTCGTCTGCATTTTCTTTGGGGCGCTGCCGCAATGTTCGGCGCTGGATACCAAGTCGCTCGAGAGGGATGCCAATCCCGTCATGGCCGCGGCGCTGGAGGCAGAAAATGCCGATCGGGCGGTCACCGCGTTTCTCGGCCGCAATTTTCCCGAGGCCGTTGCCAAGGGCCGCACGCTGGAATCGCTGAAAGCCAAAAGCCCGGCGATCTATGAAAAGCTCCGCGAGCGGGCGAAATATCTTCCCGACGATCAAAAGAATGCCGACAATGTCCTGATGACGGACCTGACCGACGCCTATTTCATGACGGTCGACAAATTGCCGTCCGATCGTCAGGTCGCCGATGCAATGCTCCGCGTCGCGGCGCTGAAAAAGCTGCGAAAGGATCCGCAAGGCTGCGTGCAATTCATCGTCCAGCCCGCGCAATATGCCCGCAGCGGCAATGCGCCGGTCATTCTGACCGAAGCCTATCGAAACCAGATCTATACGGTGCTGCATGACGACTATGGCACGGTCAAATGGGCGTTCGCGCCCAACGAATTCGTGTTGCCGGGCGAGCTTGTGGGGAAATTGATCGATCGTTCGGGCCTCAGCGAAAAGCGCGTTCGCGCCGCCATCAGCGCGCGCGATTCCAACGACCTCGATACGTGCATCGTCACCACGAGCTTGCTCGAACTGCTGACCGAAATCCCGCGCAAACAATCCGAAAAGATTCTGCCGGTCCTGCTATAGGCCATCGAATCGAGAGAAGCCGACGATGAGTCCCCCTGCCTTTTTCCTGCTCGCAGCCCTCGCCGCACAGCCGTCCGGCGCACCGGCGCCCGTCACGCACGGCACCGCGGTCGCGGCAACGCCGGCGATCCCCGACGAGGACGTCCGGCTGTTCGCGGCGATCGCCGGGCGAAAGGTGGCGGGGCGCCCCGTCAGCGGCCCGTATCCGACCGCCGACAAGATCCTGATCCTGTCGCGCGACGATCGCGGCAATCCCGAAATCGGCGCCAGCTTCGCGATATCCGCGCGCCAGTCGCTGCCGCCGCCACCGCAAGGTACGCTCGCGGTCGTGCGGCTGCACCAGCGGTCCGAAACCACCATCCCCGGCCCGACCCCCGACGACCTCGCCTTCGTCGCTGCGAACAAGCTGCCCTTGTTCGTGATCGGCGAATGGGCGCGCCCTGCGCCGATGTGGGAAGTCGCATGGGTCGACGACGCCGTGCGGTACCGCAACATCGGCGAGGTCGGCGAAATCGGTCCCTGGCAGGACTGATCGTCGCACGCATGCGGCGCGCGACCGCCCTGCCCTTTCGCAAACCGGACTTTGCCTCTATGACGCCGCGATGACATCCGGCCGGCACTTTTGTGACAGCCGGCAACAAAGGGTCCTCATGAGCAAGTTCGAACCCGTCGCGAAGGCGCCGGTCCGCATCCAGCAGAATATTCTCGCGCGCAGCGAACGCCGACTTCTCAACTGGTTATGCGCACGCCTTCCCGGCTGGGTGACACCCGACCAGCTCACCACATTGGGCTTTGCGGGCGCGGTGCTCGTCGCCGCGGGCTATGTTCTCAGCTGGTTCGACAGCGAATGGCTCGGCCTCTCGCTCGTCGGCTATATCGTCAACTGGTTCGGCGACTCGCTCGACGGCAGCCTTGCACGCTGGCGCGGCATCGAGCGGCCGAACTATGGTTATTTCGTCGATCATAGCGTCGACGCGCTGGCGACCTTGCTGATGATCAGCGCGATCGGGATGAGCCCCTATATGCGGCTCGACGTCGCGCTGATGGCGGTAATCGGCTATTTCCTGTTGTCGATCCACACCTTCATCGCCGCGAAAATCCTCGGCGAATTCCGCCTGTCCTATATGGCGGGCGGGCCGACCGAGCTGCGGCTGATGCTGATGGCGATGACGATCGCGATGCCGATCATCGGCGGCGGCGATATCGGCGGCACCAATTTCTCGGTCTTCGACCTGTTCGCGCTCGTCGTCTCGAGCATCCTCGTGACGCTGTTCATCGTCCAGACGTCGGCGACCGCGCGGATGCTGCGTCGCCGCGGCGGTTAGCCCCTAACTGCGAACCCGCGCCTGCGGATAGGTGCCGAGCAGGCGCAGCGACTTGGTCTGGAAATCGAGTTCCTCGAGCGCGCGGTCGATCCGCTCGTCGCCCGGTGCGCCGACGATGTCGCAATAGAATTGCGTCGCGGCGAAGCTGTCGCCGGCCTGATAGCTTTCGAGCTTCGTCATGTTGACCCCATTGGTCGCGAAGCCGCCGAGCGCCTTGTAGAGCGCGGCGGGGATATTCTTCACCTCGAACATGAAGGTCGTCATCAGCGGCCCTTCGACGCCCGCAAAATCGGTCAGCGGCTGGCGCGCGAGCACGACGAAGCGCGTCGTATTATGGTCGGCGTCCTCCATCCCGGTACCGTGAAGCGTCAGGCCATAGAGTTCGGCCGCATGCGGCGGCGCCAGCGCGGCCAGCCCGACCTCGTCGCTGTCGGCAACCCACGCCGCGGCGCCCGCGGTGTCGCTGTGCGCGACGGGGGCGATTCCGTTTGTCCGCAGCCAGTGACGGCACTGGCCCAGCGCCTGCTCGTGGCTCATCGCGCGCGTCACGGGGCCGAGGTCGCGGCTCATCAGGCCATAGCGGATCGGCAGGAAATGCTCACCGACGATCGACAGGCCCGATTCGGGCAGCAGGAAATGGATGTCGGCGACGCGGCCGTGCAGGCTATTTTCGATGGGGATGATCGCGCGGTCGACGCGGCCGTCGCGCACGGCATCGATGGCATCCTGAAACGCATAGCAAGGCAGCGGCAGCGAATTCGGATCATATTCGCGCGCGGCAAGATCGCTGTTCGCGCCCGGCGCGCCCTGGAAAGCCAGCCCGCGCGCGGGCTCGGCGAGCGCCGCCGTCCGCATTCCATCGACCAGATGCTGTGCCGAAGCCGAATAACTGCCCATGATTGCCTTCCCAAGCTTGAGCCGCGGCGCATAGCCGTCTGCCCGCGCCCGCGCAACCGGCGCCCTTACCGTGTCGTCGCGCGATTTCATCCCCTTGCGCCGCCGTCGCCGCACCAGTAAGGGAGCGTCCAAATCAAATATGCGCCCGGCAAGCGGGCGTCAGCTAACGGGGCTGCTACGCATGGACAATCGCAACAATACTATTGCCGGATGGGTACTGTTCGCCGGCATTTGCGCGCTGGGCCTGACTGTCGGGTCGAGCATGTTGTTCGCCAGCCACAACCCCGAAAAGCCCGGTTATCCGATCGAAGACGCCGACGGCGGCGCCGGTGGCGGCGAATCGGCCGTACCGCTTCCCAACCTGCTCGCTGCCGCCGATCCGGCGAAGGGCGAAGCCGTGTTCGCAAAATGCGCGGCGTGCCACACGATCGCATCGGGCGGCGCCAACGGCATCGGCCCGAATCTGTGGGGCGCGCTTGGCAAGGCGCACGGCCACGTCCCGGGCTTCGCCTATTCGGCGGCGCTGAAGGGCGTCCCCGGCAACTGGGACTTCGCGGGCATGGACGAATGGCTGAAAAGCCCGCGTAAATATGCCCCGGGCACCAAGATGTCGTTCGCCGGCCTCAGCAGCGCCGAAGATCGCGCAAACCTGATCGTCTATCTGAACAGCCAGGGTTCGAACCTGCCGCTGCCCGCCGCCGAAGCGGCCGCTGCACCCGCCGACGGCGCCGCGCCTGCGGAAGCCGCCGCTGCGGCCCCCGCAGCCGAAGGCGCCGCCGCCCCGGCGGCCGACGCTGCGGCAGCGCCCGCCCCCGCCGAAGCCAAGAAATAATGCGCATCGCGCCCGTCCTGCTGGCGGGCGCGCTGACGCTCGCCGGCTGCGGCAAGAGCGAGCCACCCGCCGAGGCGCCTGCGACAGGCGAACCCGGCATCGAGGCACCGGCACCCACGGTCGCACCGACCGCGGCGATGGGCGAGCAAATCTTCCGGCGCTGCGTCGCCTGTCACACGGTCGACAAGGGCGGTTCCAATGGAATCGGTCCCAACCTGCACGGCGTCGTCGGTGCCGCCGTCGCGTCGAAGCCCGATTTTTCCTATTCGGGTGCGATGAAGGCGAAAGGCGGCGTCTGGGACGAAGCCGCGCTCGACGCCTATCTCAAGGCCCCGATGAAGGCGGTTCCGGGTACGCGCATGGCCTTTGCCGGGGTGATCGACGACGCCGACCGCAAGGCGCTGATCCTGTTCCTGGAAGAACAGTCGAAAAAATAATATCGTCGCCCCCGCCTTCGCGAGGGCGACGCGATCAGCCATGATGTTCGATATTCGCGTAGAAATCGGTGATGATCTTCCACGCCTCGTCGGCGGTCTCGACGAATTTGAACAGATCGAGGTCGCGCGCACTCACCACGCCCTCTTCGACCAGCGCCTCGAAATTGACGACGCGGTGCCAGAATTCCTTGCCGAACAGCACGATCGGGATCGGCTTGATCTTGCCCGTCTGGATCAGCGTGAGCAGTTCGAACATCTCGTCGAACGTCCCGAACCCGCCGGGGAAGACCGCAACCGCGCGCGCGCGGAGCAGGAAGTGCATCTTGCGGAGCGCGAAATAATGGAACTGGAAGCTGAGCGACGGGGTGACGAAGCGGTTCGGTGCCTGCTCGTGCGGCAACACGATGTTGAGCCCGACCGATTCGCGGCCTTCATCATCGGCGCCGCGGTTCGCGGCTTCCATGATCGACGGGCCGCCGCCCGAACAGACGACGAAATGACGACAGCCCTTGTCGTCGCACGGATATTGGCTCGCCAGCCGCGCGAGCGCGCGCGCCTCGTCATAATATTTCGCCTTGGCCTTCAGGCGGCGCGCGATGTTGCGCTGCACATCGTCGGTCGCCGCGGCTTCCAGCGCGTCGGCCTGCGACGGTTCGGGGATGCGCGCCGAGCCATAGATGACCAGCATCGATTCGATGCCGGCCTCGTCGAGCAATAATTCGGGTTTCAGCAGTTCGAGCTGGAAGCGGACGGGACGCAAATCCTCGCGCAGCAGGAAATCCTTGTCCTGGAACGCCAGCTTGTAGGCGGGATGTGCCGTCTGCGGGGTGGTTGTCGCCTGTTTGGCGAACTCTGCGTCGTCCTTGGCTTTGTGGAAACGCGAACGATGGGGTTGTTTGTCTTCTGCCATTAGCGGACGGCTAGCCGCTTCGCGTGACTTTGCCAAGACGAATGGGGGTCAGCGGCAGTAGCCGTTGCCGCTCATGTCGAAATGGAAATGATTATAATGCGCGGCGTTGTAATCGGGGCCAAGGACCGTACCGAAGCGGCGGCAGCCCGATTTGTGCAGCGCGCGAAGGAAATCCTGTGACGGCTTGTCACCCGTCCACCCGCCGTCGAGCATGATGCGGCGCCCGTCGGCAAGCACGAAACCCGACACGTCAACCGCGTTCGAATAGGCGTGCTGCGACAGCCGCCCCGAACGGCCGCCATAGATGTTGCGGCAGCTATAGGTGCCGAAGGTCTCGATCTTCACGACCTCGGTGCCGAAAAATTTCCGCGCCGCGGGCTTCACCGCATATTGCGCCCACGCCGCGAAATTCTTTGCGAGCGGGCAGGTCATCGCGCCCAGCCCCGATACCGGGGTACCGATGTCGAGCAGCTTCACCGAATCGATCGAGGTGCAGCCGCCGCCATGATCCTCGTTGGCGAGCGGCGTGAAACGCACCCCGGCCTGTTTGAGGTCGAACGCGCATTGCTGTGCTTCGGCGCTGACAAAGGATGGGGTGCCGACGGCCTGCGGACGGTTCGGCTTGCTCGCTTCCGGACGCTTCCCGCCGCTGTTCTTCATCGCCTCCGGCGCGCCGAAACAGGCGGAAAGTGCCAGCGCCGCCGTGGCGGCGATCAGGATCCGGGGCTTCAAGAAGTTCGGGATCGGCATGGCCGTCAAATTACCGACGAAATGGTTAACAAGCTGTATACCTTTTCCTCCACTCGTCGAAAATTTCGCGCGGCCCGTGCAATTTGTTTGACAGTTGCGTCCCCGCCCCTAAACGCGGCGCCGGGCCACGCGGTCCCAACGCCGCGCGAGCTCTCTGCAAGGAGAGACTAAATGAGTGAAGTGACGACGCCACAGGTGCGCCCGACGCGCCCCTATTTTTCCTCCGGACCCTGTGCGAAGCCGCCGGGCTGGGATGCCTCCAAAATCGCAACCGAATCGCTGGGCCGCTCGCACCGCGCCAAGATCGGCAAGACGCGCCTCCAATATTGCATCGACCTGATGCGCGAGATGCTGCAGCTGCCCGACACGCACTGCATCGGCATCGTTCCGGGATCGGACACCGGCGCCTTCGAAATGGCGATGTGGACGATGCTCGGCGCCCGCCCCGTGACGACGCTCGCCTGGGAGAGCTTCGGCGAGGGCTGGGTCACCGATGCCGCGAAGCAGCTCAAGCTCGACCCGACCGTCATCCGCGCCGACTACGGCCAGCTTCCCGACCTCGGTCAAGTCGACTGGTCGAATGACGTCCTCTTCACCTGGAACGGCACCACCAGCGGCGTGCGCGTTCCGAACGGCGACTGGATCGCCGCCGACCGCGAGGGCCTCTCCTTCGCCGACGCGACCAGCGCAGTGTTCGCTTACGACCTGCCGTGGGACAAGATCGACGTCGCGACCTTCAGCTGGCAGAAAGTGCTCGGCGGCGAAGGCGGCCACGGCGTGCTGATCCTCGGCCCGCGCGCGGTCGAACGGCTCGAAAGCCACACCCCCGCCTGGCCGCTGCCGAAGGTGTTCCGCCTCGTCTCGAAGGGCGCGCTTGCCGAGGGCGTGTTCAAGGGCGAGACGATCAATACGCCGTCGATGCTCGCGGTCGAGGATGCGATCTTCGCGCTCGAATGGGCGAAGTCCTTGGGCGGCCTCGACGGCCTGAAGGCGCGCAGCGACGCAAACGCCGCGGCGCTCGACAAGATTGTTGCCGAGCGCGAGTGGCTGAGCCACCTCGCCGCCGATCCCGCCAGCCGCTCGAAGACCTCGGTCTGCCTGTCGGTCGCCGGCGCCGATGCGGATTTCATCAAGAAATTCGCGGGGCTGCTCGAGAAGGAAGGCGCCGCGTTCGACATCGCGGGCTATCGCGACGCACCCCCGGGCCTGCGTATCTGGTGCGGCGCGACCGTCGACACCGCCGATATCGAAGCGCTCGGCCCCTGGCTCGACTGGGCCTACGCCTCGCTCAACGCCTGATTGTGAGCCCCGGCGCAAGCCGGGGCCCATTTCCCCATTCCGCCAAAGGTCCCGGCTTTCGCCGGGATACGGAGATATAAAATGACCGCACCCAAAGTCCTCATCAGCGACAAGATGGACCCGAAAGCCGCCGCGATCTTCAAGGAACGCGGCATCGACGTCGATGTCATCACCGGCAAGACGAAGGAAGAGCTGATCGCGATGATCGGCGACTATGACGGCCTCGCGATCCGTTCGGCGACGAAAGTCACCGCCGACGTCCTCGCCGCCGCGACGAACCTGAAGGTCGTCGGCCGCGCCGGCATCGGCGTCGACAATGTCGACATTCCCGAAGCGTCGAAGAAGGGCGTGATCGTGATGAACACGCCCTTCGGCAACAGCATCACCACCGCCGAACATGCGATCGCGATGATGTTCGCCCTTGCCCGCCAGATTCCCGAAGCCAATGCCGGAACGCAGGCGGGCAAATGGCCGAAGAACGACTTCATGGGCGTCGAGCTGACGTCGAAGACGCTCGGCCTGATCGGCTGCGGCAACATCGGCAGCATCGTCGCCGAACGCGCACTGGGCCTGCGCATGAAGGTCGTCGCCTTCGACCCCTTCCTGACGCCCGAGCGCGCGATCGAACTCGGCGTCGAAAAGGCCGATCTCGACACCTTGCTCGCCAAGGCCGATTTCATCACGCTGCACACGCCGCTGACCGACCAGACGCGCAACATCCTGTCGAAGGAGAATCTGGCGAAGACCAAGAAGGGCGTGCGGATCATCAACTGCGCGCGCGGCGGCCTGATCGACGAAGCGGCGCTGAAGGATGCGCTCGACAGCGGCCATGTCGCGGGCGCCGCGCTCGACGTGTTCCAGACCGAGCCGCCCGCCGCCGACCATCCGCTGTTCGGCGCACCGAACTTCATCTGCACCCCGCACCTCGGCGCATCGACCGATGAAGCGCAGGTCAATGTCGCGATCCAGGTCGCCGAGCAGCTGTCGGACTATCTGCTCACCGGCGGCATCACCAACGCGCTCAACGTCCCCAGCCTCTCGGCCGAGGAAGCGCCGAAGCTGCGTCCCTATATGAGCCTTGCCGAAAAGCTCGGCAGCCTCGTCGGCCAGCTCGCGCACGACAATCTCACGACCATCTCGGTCGAGGTCGAGGGCGCCGCCGCCGAGCTCAACCTCAAGCCGATCACCGCCGCGGTGCTCACTGGCCTGATGCGTCGCTATTCGGACAGCGTGAACATGGTCAACGCCCCGCACCTCGCGCGCGAACGCGGGCTCGATGTCCGCGAAGTGCGCCACGACCGCGACGGCGACTATCACACGCTCGTCCGCGTCACCGTCGCGACCGAACAGGGCGACCGCTCGGTCGCGGGCACGTTGTTCAGCAACGGCGACCCGCGCCTCGTCGAGATGTTCGGGATCAAGGTCGAGGCCGACCTCGACGGCCACATGCTCTATATCGTCAACGAGGACGCCCCGGGCTTCATCGGCCGTATCGGTACCGCACTCGGCGAAGCCGGGCTGAACATCGGCACCTTCCACCTCGGCCGCCGCGCTGCGGGCGGGGAAGCGGTGCTACTGCTCAGCCTCGACTCGCCGATGCCCGAACCTTTGCTGTGGCAGCTCTGCCAGCTTCCCGGCGTGAAGACGGTGAAGGGCCTCAAGTTCTGACACGTTACGGCGGGAGCGGTTGAAACGCTCCCGCCACCCGCCTAAGGCCGCAATCGATGACCAAGGCCCCTGCCCTGCTGCCCGAAGGTTTGCGCGACCGCCTCCCCCGACAGGCGGAGGCCGCGTCGCGCGTCACCCGCGCGCTCGTCGATGCGATGCGCGCGCATGGCTATGGCCGCGTGTCGCCGCCGCTCGCCGAATTCCGTGAAACGCTGGGCGGCGACGACGATCGGTCTTCGCGCGACCTGCTCCGCTTCACCGATCCGGTATCGCAGCGCACGCTGGCGCTGCGCCCCGACATCACACGGCAGGTCGGCCGCATCGCGACATCGCTGCTCGCCAAGGCGCCGCGCCCGCTGCGCCTCTGCTACGCCGGACAGGTGGTGAAGCTGCGTGCGAGCCAGCTCCGCCCCGCGCGCGAAATGCTCCAGGTCGGCGCCGAGCTGATCGGCAGCGACAGCGTCGCCGCGGCGCGCGAGATCGTCACGGTCGCGATCGACGCGCTCGAAGCCGCGGGAATCGGCCCCGTCACGATCGACTTCACCCTGCCCGACGTCGTCGATCTGCTTGCGAACGGCCCGCTTCCCGTCGACGCCGATATCCAGCAACTCCGCGACGAACTCGATGCCAAGGACGCTGGCGCGCTTACGCGGATCGGCGCCGCGGCCTACCTGCCTTTGCTCCGCGCAACGGGGCCCTTCGATCAGGCGATCGCCGACCTCCGCGCGTTCGACATCAGCGGCGTCCTCGCGGCGCGCATCGATGCGCTCGAAGCGATTGCCGCGCCGATCCGCGATCGCGTGACGCTGACGCTCGATCCGACCGAGCGCCACGGCTTCGCCTATCAAAGCTGGTTCGGCTTCCAGATCTTCGTTCCGGGACAGGGCGACGCGGTGGGCCGCGGCGGCGGTTATTCGATCCCCGTCGGCGAACAGGAGGAGTCGGCGGTCGGCTTCTCGCTCTATCCCGATCCGCTGATCGACGCGGGCCTCGGCGCCGAAGACGACGCCGACCGCCGCATCTTCCTGCCGCTCGGCCACGATCCCGCGCTCGCGGCGAGCCTGCGCGCCGACGACTGGCAGACGGTCGCGGCACTGTCCGAAGGCGACGACGCCCGCGCGCTCGGTTGCGGGTTTATTCTCGGCCCGGACGGACCGGTAGAGGCTTAAAAGTCAGCCCCGCCGAACCGCGCGATCCCCTGATTGACCCCCGGCGGGTCGAGCACGGTCACGTCGAGTTCGACGGGTTCGCCAATCCAGTGCGCCAGCGTCGTATGATCGGCAAGATCGTCATCGGTCAGCGGATGGACCAGCGCGCGAAGCCCCGTCGCCGCGATCAGGGCGGCGACGGCATCCTGTGCGCGGGCGAGGAAATGCACCTCATATTGCGCGATCGGATGCGGCCCCACCGCACGGTCGGTCATCGCGCCGACGAACAGGATCGCGGGATCGCGCCCGAAATCGTCGCGCAGCGCCGCCGCTACGGGGCGCTCGGCAGGATCATAATAGATGTGCGCGTGATAGGGCGCGTCGGGGTTTGTCATACAGGCATCGCTTTCCGGGTCACATCGCCCCGGACTTGATCCCGGGCCTGCCTGTCTTGAAGGAAAAGGCGGGTCCGGGGTCAAGCCCCGGATTATTCCCCGGTCCGGCGATCATTTTGAACGCTTCGGCTAGCGTGATGCCGATGCAACGGAACGATCGCCACGAACAGCTGTTGTCGGAATATCGAAACTGAAATCGAGGGCGGATCGCCCTCGCCGTCGGAGAAAGAGAATGAAAAAGCTTCTCACAATTTTCGCACTTGGCAGCTCGCTATTGGTCCTGTCGGCTTGCAACACAGTGGAAGGTGCAGGGAAAGACGTTGAATCCGTTGGCGACTGTGCCGATGGAGTGAAAGGCAACTGCTAGCAGCGGCATCGGGAATTTGCGGGAACCGGCATAGCGGAACGGCAACCAGTCACCGCTAGCCGTTCCTACCGCGCGAACACCCGCTTCAACCACGCATCGACCGTCGCCGTCGGCGCATAGGACGGATCGCCCAGCCGCCGGTTGATTTCGGCGTGTCCTTGCAAGCCTTCGCCCGAAAAGCTCCCGCGCTCGACTCTGCTCCCGCCTGCAGTCAGCGCCCTGTCGAGCGCCTCCGCCTGTCGAACCCCGTCGGGCCGCTGGACATGGAGGAGCAGGAATTGCGGCGCATTGGGTGCGGCCGCCTGTAGCGTCGGCGACAACGCCTTTTGCCGCGCCGGATCGGTCCCGAACGCCTGAGCGTATGTTTTCTGCATGATCGGCGGCCCGTCCTTCATCTGCGCGGGTACGTCATAGGCGGCACCATCGATCGGAATGACGCCGGCGATGTCGGCGAAGCCCAGCCCTGCAGCACGCAGATATTTCTCGTCGGTGCCAACGAGCGCAACCAGATGCGCACCTGCGCTATGTCCCATGATCGCGATCCGCCGCCGATCGATACCAAGGCTGTCCACACGGTCGATCAGCGCCTTCACCGCGCTCGCGACATCGGCCGCCTGCTGCTCGACCGTCGCATCGGGAACGAGGCGGTAGTTGATCGACGCAAAGGCATAGCCTTCGCCCGGATAATGCACCGGCTTGTACCGGCCCGTCGCATTGTCCTTGCTGCCGCGCTTCCAGCCGCCACCGTGGACGAAGACGACCAGCGGTGCCGGCCGCTTTGCATTCTTCGCGCGCCACACATCGAGAGTCTGCAACGCATCGCTGCCATAGGAAATCGTCTCGCTGCCGGGCGCCTTCGGCCCCTCGTCGGCACCCATGCGTTCGGCGAGGCGCTCGCGCAGCCGGTCGCGCAGTTTCTCGCGCGCGTCGGCGAAGGGCGCCGGTACCGTCACACTCGCGACCGCGAAGGCGGCCAACACCGCATATCCAAAGCAGTTTCGTTTCGTCATGGCGCGTCTCCGCTGTCCCGGCGGTGCCGTTCTCGGCCGCAAATGTCGCAAAATCATCCCGCTTTGGGTTGCCTCTGCGGCCAAATCCGCTAAGGCCGCGCCGGGCCGGAAGGGCCTCGCACAGCAGGACATCGTCATGGCAAATGTTACCGTCATCGGGTCGCAATGGGGCGACGAGGGCAAGGGCAAGATCGTCGACTGGCTCGCCAGCCGCGCCGATGCCGTGGTCCGCTTCCAAGGCGGTCACAACGCCGGCCATACATTGGTCGTCGGCGAGCAGGTCTACAAGCTTTCGCTGCTCCCCTCGGGCATCGTCACCGGCACGCTGTCGATCATCGGCAACGGCGTCGTCCTCGATCCCTGGGCGCTGCGCGACGAGATTACGAAGCTGCGCGGCCAGGGCGTTGCCATCAACCCCGAGAATTTCGCGATCGCCGACAATTGCGCGCTGATCCTGCCTTTCCACCGCGACCTCGACGCGCTGCGCGAAACCGCCGCGGGCGCGGGCAAGATCGGCACCACCGGGCGCGGCATCGGCCCCGCTTATGAAGACAAGGTCGGCCGCCGCGCGATCCGCGTCTGCGACCTTGCGCATCTCGACAAGCTCGAGCCGCAGCTCGACCGCCTGACCGCGCACCACGACGCGCTGCGCGCCGGTTTCGGCGAGCCGCCGATCGATCGCGAACGGCTGGTCGCCGACCTCCGCAAAATCGCCGACTATGTGCTCGAATATGCGCAGCCGGTGTGGAAGCGCCTGAAGAAGGTCCGCAAGGCCGGCGCGCGCATATTGTTCGAAGGCGCGCAGGGCGTGCTGCTCGACGTCGATCACGGCACCTATCCTTTCGTCACCAGCTCGAACACCGTCAGCGGCACCGCTGCGTCGGGTTCGGGCCTCGGCCCCTCGGCGGTGGGTTTCGTGCTCGGCATCGCCAAGGCCTATACGACGCGCGTCGGCAGCGGCCCCTTCCCGACCGAGCTCGAGGACGAGATCGGCCAGCGGCTCGGCGAGCGCGGGCATGAATTCGGCACCGTCACGGGGCGCAAGCGCCGCTGCGGCTGGTTCGACGCCGTGCTCGTGCGCCAGAGCTGCGCCGTGTCGGGCGTCACCGGCATCGCGCTGACCAAGCTCGACGTGCTCGACGGCTTCGACACGATCCGCATCTGCACCGGTTATCGCCTCCGCGGCAAGATCCTCGACTATTTCCCGGCGCATGCCGCCGATCAGGCCGAAGTCGAGCCGATCTACGAGGAAATGGACGGCTGGCACGAATCGACCGCGGGCGCGCGCAGCTATGCCGACCTGCCCGCGCAGGCGATCAAATATATCCAGCGCGTGCAGGAACTGATCGAAACCCCGATCGCGCTCGTGTCGACGAGCCCCGAGCGCGAGGACACGATCCTGATTCGCGATCCGTTCAGCGACTGACGGCGGCGACGTCGCGGATCGCCGCGACGAAGCCTGCCGGGTCGTCCTCCTGGATGAAATGCCCGCCCTTCAGCGTGCGGTGAGCGATGCCGCGCGTTCCCGGAACCCGGCTCGTGAACAGCGCGTCGCCACCGCGGGTGATCGGATCGCCGTCGGAAAAACAGCAAAGGAACGGCTTGTCGAATCCCTCCAGCGCCGCCCATGCGCGCTTCTGGTCGGGTACCGCGAGATTGTCGCCCAGCGGGACGAACGACGGATAGACGCGCGCCGCAACCTTCGACGCGCGCGTCGGGAACGGTGCATCATAGGCCGCGATCTCTTCGACGCTCAATTCGCGCTTCGTCCCCGCCTTGACGATCTTGCCGATCGGGAAGACCGGGCTGTAGCGCGAGAAGGCGCGCCAGATGGCGAAGGCGCGCGGCGCGGGCTGGCCTTCGGGAAGGCCGCCGTTCGACAGCGCGACCCCGGCGAAGCGTTCGGGGATTTCGGCCACCAGCCGCAGCCCGATCAGCGATCCCCAATCCTGGCAGGCGAGGATCATGTTTTTCAGGTCGAGCGCCTCGATCCACTGGCGCATCCACGCAACCTGCGCGGCATAGCTGTAGGCGCCGCGATCGAGCGGCTTGTCCGACCGGCCGAAACCGACGAGGTCGGGCGCAACGACGCGAAAGCCCGCCGCGGTCGCCGGGCCGATCATGTGGCGGTACAGATAGGACCAGGTCGGCTCGCCGTGCAGCATCAGCACCGGCTGCGCGGCGCGTTCGCCCTCGTCGACATAATGGACACGCAGCCCGTCTGCGATTTCCAGATAGTTCGGCGCATAAGGCCAGTCGGGCAACGCCGCAAAGCGCGCATCGGGCGTGCGATAATTGGTCATGATGTCGATCCCCCCAAACGCATCTTAACCGCCGCGGCCGCACTGGCAACCACTTGCCGGGCACCGCCAAAACCGTCAGGGTCGCGCGATGCGTTCGTGCATCCTCTCCGCCTCCCTGCTGCTCGGTGCGTGCGGCGCCGCCAGTTCGCAGCCGGCGCTGCCCGCGGGGACCAAGGTCGACCGCCTGCTTGTCGACAAGAGCGACCGGGTGCTGATCGCCTTTGCCGGGAACCGCGAGGTCGTGCGCTATACGGGCATTCGCTTCGGCGACGCGCCGCAGGGACACAAGCAGTTCGAGGGCGACGAGCGCACGCCGGAGGGGCGCTACACGATCAACGGGCGCAACCCGAAGAGTGCGTATCACCTGTCGCTGCGCATCTCCTACCCCAATGCCGCCGACCGCGCTTATGCAAAAGCGCGCGGCCGTTCGCCCGGCGGCGACATCTTCATCCACGGCCAGCCGAACGCCTGGCCTGGCCCCGCCATCGCGCGCGACTGGACCGATGGCTGTATCGCGCTATCGAACGCCGAGATAAAACAGCTGTGGGACATCGTTCCCGACGGTATCCCGATCACCATCAGACCTTAGGAACCCGCCATGCCCCGTCATATCCTCGTTTTCTACGGCAGCTATCGCCGCGACCGGCAGGGCATCAAGCTCGCGCGTTGGATCGTCGAGGCGCTGAACGCCCGCGGCGACAGCGCGGAACTGGTCGACGCCAAGGCCATTGACCTGCCGATGCTCGACCGCCGGTTCAGCGATTATGCGCCGGGCGAGGCGCCCACCGCGATGGCCGAACTCGCCGCAAAAATTGCCGCCGCCGATGGTTATGTCTTCGTCACCGGCGAATATAATGGCGGGCTCCAGCCGGGGCTCAAAAATCTCGTCGACCATTATCTCGACGGTTTCGCGTGGCGCCCCGCCGCGATCGCCTCCTATTCGGCGGGTCCGTTCGCCGGGGTTCGCTCGGCGACGGCATGGCGCACGACGCTCGGTGCGATGGGGATGGTCGTCACCTCGACCCCGCTCGGCCTTGCCCGCATCGGCGGTGCGTTCGATGCCGACGGCAATCCCGCGGGCGAGGACGGCACGCGGATCGCGCGGGCCTTCGCGCGCTTTGCCGACGACCTCGGTTGGTGGATCGACGCCGCCAACGCGCAGCGCGCGGCAGGGGCTCCGCCCTTCTAGCCCGATTTGAGCTCGGCGTTCAGCCGCAGGCTCGCACGCCAGAAGAAGAAGGCGGGGATCAGTCCCAGCCAGGCGGCGCCGTAAAGGACATAGCGCACGCTCTCGACCCCGACCGCCGGCTTCAGCATCTCCGAGGCGATTCCGAACAACAGCGGGCCGAGCCCGAGGCCGATCAGATTCTGGAGGAACAGCATCACCGCGCTCGCCATCGCGCGCGCCTGCGGGCGGACGAGGCCGTGGACGCAGGCAAAGGTCGGCCCGTAATAAGCAGCGTTGAGCATGGTCGGAATGAAGAGCAGCGCGATCGCGACATGCCATTCGTCGACCCAATAGCCGAGAAAGAGGATCGGCGCGGCGATCGCCATGCCGACCGCCGGAGTCGTCAGCATGTGCCGCCTGTCCACCTTGCCGAAACGATCGGCGAGATAGCCGCCAAGCCAGGTTCCCACGATGCCCGCGACACCAAGCGCGACGCCGAGCAGCAGCCCGGTCTCGCCCGCGCTCAGCCCGTGCGAACGCTGGAACAGGATCAATGCCCACACGCCCTTGCCGTAACCGAGAAAAGCGGTGAACGACGAGGCGATGGCGATGTAGAGGAACGCGCGCGTGCCGAAGACTTCCTTGAGCGCGCCGCCGACATTGAACTCGGTAGCGGGGGCGGCGGCATCGGCCGACGCCTTATGGCGCACCTCCTTGATCATCAACGGCAGGACGAGGGCAAGCAGGATGCCCGGAACGCCGACGACCATGAAAGCGATGCGCCAGCCCCATGCGTCGGCAATGAGCCCGCCCACGATCAGCCCGAGCAGGCTGCCGATCGGAATACCGAGTCCGTAGAAGGCAATCGCCGACGCGCGCTTTGCGGGCTCGACGCGATCAGTGATCAGCGAGTGCGCCGCGGGCGTGCATCCCGCCTCGCCCACCCCGACGCCAATCCGCGCGAGGAGCAATTGCACGAAATTCTGCGCCATGCCGCAAAGCACGGTCATTCCCGACCAGATGGCGAGCGAGACCGAGATCAGTCCGATGCGGTTGGTCGTCGGCTTGTCGGCGTAACGCGCGATTGGAATACCGAGAAAGGTGTAGAAAAGCGCAAAGGCGAGGCCGGTAAGCAGCCCGATATCGGCGTCCGAAAGCGACAGGTCGCGCGCGATCGGCTCGGCGAGGATGTTGACGATCTGGCGATCGAGGAAGTTCAGGATGTAAACCGCGAGCAAGACCCACAGCATCCGTCGAACCGGTGTCGCCGCACCACCTGCCGGCGCCGTTGCGGCGGCCGTCATCGCCTCATTCTGGCTCATCATTTTCTCCCGTGACAACATGGGAGCAACACACGGCATCCATGTCAACGCCATTGGGGCGAGCCGAAAATGCCCACTTGCAATTGCCGCTACGGCTGCCAGCCTGCGGCGCATGCAAAAAATTTCGCTGCTCGCCGCTTCCGCCCTGCTCGCGATCACCCCGGCCGCCGCGATGCCGCCGCCGCTTCCCGAGGTCGAGGGCAAGGATGCCGCGACACTGCGCGCGGAAATGGAAAGCGGGCAAATCTACGAAGGTCTGACTCCACTTGTCTATCTCGACCGGGTCGGCCGGATTGACGATTACGGGCCGAAGCTCGATGCCGTCATCGCGACGCGGTCTCAGACGGAGCTCGGTGACGAAGGCAAGCGGCTCTACGACGAGCGGATGGCGGGCAAGGCGCGTGGGCCGCTTCACGGCATTCCCATCCTGATCAAGGACAACGTCGAGGTGGCCGGGCTGCCGACGACTGCGGGATCGCTCGCACTGAAGGACAATGTGACCGGCCGCGATGCGCCGCTCGTTGCGCGCCTGCGCGAAGCCGGCGCGATCATCCTCGGCAAGACAAACCTCAGCGAATGGGCCAACATCCGGTCGGACAATTCGACGAGCGGATGGAGCGCGGTCGGCGGCCTCACCAAAAATCCCCATGCGCTCGATCGCAACACATGCGGCTCGTCATCGGGCAGCGCCGCCGCGGTTGCAGCCAGTCTCGCGCCGCTCGCGATCGGAACCGAAACCGACGGCTCGATCACCTGCCCCGCCGGGGTCAACGGTATCGTCGGTTTCAAGCCGACGGTGGGCCTCGTCAGCCGCACGCATATCGTGCCGATCAGCCACAGTCAGGACACGGCCGGGCCGATGACGCTGACGGTGCGCGACGCCGCCGCGGTGATGAGCGTGATCGCGGGCAGCGACCCCGCCGATCCCGCGACAGCCGAGGCCGATGCCCGCAAGATCGACTATGTCGCCGCGCTGTCGCCGGATGCGCTGAAGGGCAAACGCGTCGGGGTGATGCGCGACCGTGTCGGCGACCGCGCCGATGTCGCGGCGCTCTTCGGCGCCGCACTCAAGCAGATGGAAGGCCTGGGTGCGACATTGGTCGAGATCGCCGACAGCCGGAAAGGCAGTGAGGGGCTCGGTGCCGCCGAGTTCGAAATATTGCTCACCGAACTCAAGGCCGACATGGCCGCCTATCTCGGCACCCTGCCGGACGCGGATGCACCGAAATCGCTGGCCGACCTCATCGCCTTCAACAAGGCCAATCCCGAAGAGCTGAAATGGTTCGACCAGTCGCTGTTCGAGATGGCCGAAAGCAAGGGCGGGCTCGACAGTCCCGCCTATCTCGCCGCGCGCGAAAAGGCGGCGCGGCTCGCCGGGCCCGAGGGGATCGACCGGCTGCTCAAGACCCATGACGTCGACCTGCTCGTCGGGGTCACCAACGGCCCCGCCTGGGTCAGCGACCTTGCCAAAGGCGATAGCTACAACAGCCCCGGCACGAGCCAGCTCCCCGCCGTCGCCGGTTATCCGCACCTGACCGTCCCGATGGGCGCGGTCGAAGGGCTGCCGATCGGCATCTCGTTCATCGGGGCCAAGTGGAGCGACGCCGACGTGCTGGCGGCGGGCCATGCCTATGAGCAGGCGAGCCGGAAGCGCGTGACGCCGGCCTATCGGGCCAGCGCCGCGCCCTGACCCTTACGCCGGTTTTTTGAACCGCATCATGAAACGGTCGGTCTTGCCGCGGATCGCGGGGTCGAACACATTCTTGCTGTGGTCGTCCGCCGCTATGCGCAGCGCATCGCTGTCGCCGTCGAAGACGAAGCCCGCGCGCTCCATGTCGGCGCGCACTTTCGCAGGGTCGATGCGGTGCAATTTTTCGACGAGTTCGCGCGTATCTCCCGCGGGACCGGCATGATCGACGACGATCACAGATCCGCCGGGGCGCACCGCGCTGAGCCAGTTGGCGAGCATCGCATCGACATCGACGCGCGGGAATTCGAACTTCTCGCTCTGCCAATAGAGGTCGTGATAGACGAGGTGGGTAAAGATCATGTCGACGCTTTTCGGCGCCAGCACGATCGTATTTACCGGCCGAACCATCGGCGCCATGTTCGGATAGGCCTTGGCGATCATCGCCCAGGTTTCCGCCTTGTGGAACCGCGGCGGATTCATCGGGATCACCGTGCCTTTGGGGCCGACGAGATCGGCGAGCATTTCGCTGTAATAGCCATTGCCCGCGAGCAGGTCGGCGACGGTCGACCCACGCTTCACCTGCGCAAAGGCGAGCACGTCGGCCGGATGGCGCCCTTCGTCGAGCTTGCGGTTGTCGGCAAGCCGGTCCTTGTCGGCGACAGCGGCGGCAACCGCCTTGTCGGGCGCGGCGGCTGCCGCGGGCAGGGTCAGCAAAAGGGCAGCCCCGAACAGCGGCGTCAGCAGTCGATATTGGCTCATAATATCTCTCCCCGGTTTCAGCATTATCTGAAACCGGGGAAAACGGATCGCGAGCGGCGTTCGACCAGCGGTCGCCGCGCGGCGATCAGCGCCGGTCGCTACGCCGTTTCCAGCCCATTTCCTCAAGTTCGAGCAGTTCCATCGGCACGTGAATGGCGCGCACCGCGAGCCGGACCTCGACAAGGAACAGGATCAACGAGACGAGCAGCAGCAGCATCGCCGCCGCAAAGGCCCATGACGCCGCGACCCCTAGGTTGATCCCGGTGAAGGCCTGGGTGAACAGTAGCGCGACGAGCACGCAGACGACGATCCCGCACGCGACCGCGGAGAGGATCGAATTGTTGATGATCCCCATCCTTCGGTCGGCGATGCGCAGTTCGGCGACGATGCGATCATGCTCGAGGCCCTCGGTCTCCGACCAGCGCTCCATCAGGTTGCGCGACCGGTCGACGACGCGCGCGAGCCGGCCGGCAATGACGTTGAGCAGGCTGCCGGTCGCCACCAGCAGGAATACCGGTGTGACCGACAACTGGATCGTTTGCGCGATCGCGCTCGCGTCGAGGGTCATTATCCCCCGCTGCCCGCCGCGACCGACGGGGTGTTCACGCCGTGCATGGCGAGGAACTTGCGAACGTTCCGCGCCGCCTGGCGGATGCGCTGTTCGTTCTCGACCATCGCGATGCGGACATAGCCTTCGCCGTCCTCGCCATAACCGACGCCCGGTGCGACCGCGACCTTGGCGTGAGTCAGGAGTTGCTTCGAAAATTCGAGGCTGCCCATCTCCTTGAGCGCGGGGGGCAGCGGTGCCCAGGCGAACATCGACGCCTTGGGGCTCGGGATATCCCAGCCCGCGCGGCCAAAGCTTTCGACCATCACGTCGCGGCGCTTCTGGTACAGTTCGCGGTTCTTCGCGACGATGTCCTGCGGGCCGTTCAGCGCCGCGCACGCCGCGGCCTGGATCGGGGTGAAGGCGCCATAATCGAGGTAGGATTTGACGCGCGTCATCGCGGCGATCAGCCTTTTGTTGCCGACCGCGAAGCCCATGCGCCAGCCCGCCATCGAATAGGTTTTCGACATCGAAGTGAATTCGATCGCGACGTCCTTCGCGCCCGGCACCTGCAGGATCGAAGGGGTGGGGTTGCCGTCGTAATAAAGCTCGGAGTAGGCAAGGTCCGACAGGACCCACACCTTATTCTCCTTCGCCCAGGCGACGAGGCGCTCGTAGAAAGCGAGGTCGACAGACTCGGCGGTCGGGTTCGACGGATAGTTGACGACAAGGATCGACGGGCGCGGCACGGTGAACGCCATCGCGCGGTCCAGCGCGCGCCAGTAATTCTCGTCGGGGGTCGTCGGCACGCTGCGGATCGTCGCACCCGCGATGATGAAACCGAAGGTGTGGATCGGATAGCTGGGGTTCGGCGCGAGCACGACGTCACCGGGGCCGGTGATCGCGGTCGCAAGACTGGCGAGCCCCTCTTTCGAGCCCATCGTCACGACGACCTCGGTTTCGGGGTCGAGCTCGACGTTGAAACGGCGCGCGTAATAATTGGCCTGCGCGCGGCGGAGGCCCGGAATACCCTTCGACTGCGAATAGCCGTGCGCATCGGGCTTCATCGCGACTTCGCAGAGCTTCTCGATCACATGCGCGGGCGGCGGCAGGTCGGGGTTGCCCATCCCCAGGTCGATGATGTCCTCTCCCGCAGCGCGGGCGGCCGCACGCATCGCATTCACTTCGGCGATGACGTAGGGCGGCAGGCGCTTGATGCGATAGAATTCATCTTCGGACATGGGAAACTAGAACAACTCCTTTGCGTTAGGTGTGGTTGACGCGCGCGGCAATCTCGCCAGCGGCATCGCGGCTTGTTATAGGCATAATATCCGCACTGACCAGCAGGAACGAGCATGAACGATACGGGCAAGGACGACACGATCGAAACGCCGAATCCCTTCATGCCATCCCCCGACGACATGCAGCATTGGGCGAGCGTTATCGGGCGCGCGCAACAGATGATGCTCGAATATGCGCTGGGTCAGGCGAACGAGGGCAACACCAGCGCTGCGGCGCTGTTCGATCCCGCCAAATGGCTCGACAACCCGGCGACGAAGCTGTGGACCGAGCAGTCGTCTAAAATGTGGGAACAAGGCGTCGCCTTCTGGACCTCGCTCGCCAGCATCGGCCAGCCGATCGTCCCCGACGCGCCCGAGGCCGCGAAGGACCGCCGCTTCACCGACCCCGAGTGGATCGCCAATCCGGTCTTCGCGATGATCCGCCAGACCTATGGCCTGCTCGCCGAACAGATGCTGGAGACGACGCGCCAGTTCGAAGGGCTAGATCCCGCGGCGCGCGCGAAAATGGAATTTGCCGCGAAGGCAATGGCCGACGCGATGGCGCCGACGAACCTCGCGCTCACCAACCCCGAAGTGATACGGCGTGCGGTCGAGACGCGCGGCGAAAGCCTGCTCAAGGGTCTGAAGCACATGCTAACCGACCTGTCGCGCGGACAGCTTTCGCATGTCGATCCCGATGCGTTCGAGGTCGGGGTCAATATCGCGACGACCCCGGGCAAGGTGATCCACGAGACCGACCTCTACCAGCTCATCCACTACACGCCGACGACGAAGGAGGTCTTCACCGTCCCGCTCGTCATCTTCCCGCCGTGGATCAACCGCTTCTACATCCTCGACCTCAACCCCGCGAAAAGTTTCGTCGCCTGGGCGGTCGAACAGGGCCTCAGCGTGTTCGTCGTGTCGTGGAAGTCCGCCGACGCGTCGATGAGCGAGATCGTCTGGGACGATTATGTCGCGGCGCAGGTCGATGCGATCGACACGGTGCGCGAAACGCTGGACGTCCCGCACGTCCACACGATCGGCTATTGCGTCGCGGGCACGACGCTTGCCGCAACGCTCGCGATGCTGTCGGCGCGCGGCGAGGCCGACAAGGTGAAGTCGGTGACCTTCTTCACCGCGCAGGTCGATTTCGAACAGGCCGGCGACCTCAAGATGTTCGTCGACGACAGCTATCTGGCGCTGCTCCAGCAGCTTTCGGCGCCGGGCTTCCTCGACGGGCGCTATATGGCCGCGACCTTCAACAGCCTGCGCGGGCGCGACCTCATCTGGAATTATGTCGTCAGCAACTACCTGCTCGGCAACGACTATCCGCCGTTCGACCTGCTCTACTGGAACGGCGACACGACGAACCTACCGGCGAAATGGCACCGCCAGTATCTGGTCGACCTTTATCGCGACAATCGCATGGTGATCCCGAACAGCCTGTCAGTGATGGGGACGCCGATCGACCTCAGGAAGATCGAAACCCCCGCGTTCATTCAGGCGGGGCGCGAGGATCATATCGCGCCGCTTTCGAGCGTCTGGCGCCTGATGGACCATCTGTCGGGGCCAAAGACCTTCCTGCTCGCGGGTTCGGGGCATATCGCGGGAGTCGTCAACCCGCCCGCCGCGGGCAAATATCAATATTGGACAGGCGATAGTAGCGCCGCGACGCTCGACGATTTTGTCGCGGGCGCCTGCGAGACCAAGGGCAGCTGGTGGCCGCACTGGATCGGCTGGATTTCGGCACAGGATAGCGCAAAAACCGCCGTAAAGGGCGCGCGCATCCCCGGAAAGGGCGCCAAAAAGGCGATCGAGGACGCACCCGGACGCTATGTCAAACAGCGGTAATATCTAGCGAATATCTTCGCCGTCGGGGCGCGGCAGCAGAATTTTGTGCAGTGCACAAAAAATACTCTTGAAATCGCCGCGCCGCTCCTATATTGTGCACTGCAACATAAAGGAGTTGTCCCTATGGCTACCAAGATGGATAGTGCCGAAAAGGCTTTCGAAGCCGCGACGCTGGAAACCCCCGCAAAGCCGGTGGCGACTCCTGCTGCCCCGGCCCAGGCTGCTGCACCCGCAGTCGCTCCGGCCGCGGCCCCTGCCCCGGTCAAGACGGTGAAGGCAAAAGCCAAGCCGGCCGCGAAGAAGGCTGCTGCCCCCAAGGCCGCCGCCAAGAAGGTCGCTCCCAAGAAGGCGACCGTGAAAATTGCATCCAAGCCCCTCAAGGCCGCGCCGAAGCCGGTCGCTGCCGCCACCAAAGGATTCAAGACCATGAACGACACCGTCAAGAAGTTCGCCGACGAAGCGAAGACCCGCGCCGAAGCCCTGACCGCCGACTTCAACGAGAAGGCCAAGGAAGCGATGAGCAAGACCAGCAAGCTCGCCGAAGAAGCCGTCGAATTCAACAAGGCGAACGTCGAAGCCCTCGTCGAAGCCGGCAAGATCGCTGCCAAGGGCATCGAAACGCTCGGCCAGGAAGGCGTGACCTATGCTCGCAAGAGCTTTGAAGACACGACCGCTGCGCTGAAGGGCTACACCGCCGTCAAGACTCCGGCCGACTTCTTCAAGCTCTATGCCGAAAACAGCAAGAAGGCGTTCGACGCCGCCGTTGCGCAGACCTCGAAGACCAGCGAACTCGTCGTCAAGCTGACGAACGACAGCTTCGCGCCGATCTCGAACCGCGTTTCGGTCATCACCTCGAAGATGAAGGCCGCCTAAGGCGCTTTCACCTTCCGTTGGCGCGGGCACCTTCCCCCTCCCTCCCCGCCTGCGCCGACACCCCAAGGCCGCTCGCTTCCCCAGGAAGCGGGCGGTACTTGTTTTTGTGGGGACCCGTTCGCCACGCTGGCGAACAAGAGGTTAAAATCCGCGCGCGCGCCCCTTGCGCTTCGACTGCGGCTTGCGATATTCCTGACATGATGTTTCGAGTTTCCACCCTGTTTCCGGCCCGCGCGATGGCGGAGTCAAACAATGTCCGCGCCATGGCGGACAAGGACGACGGCGCACCGGGCAGCCCCGGCGTCGGCATTGCGACGCGCACGCGCGCCAAGGCCAAAAAACCTTCGATGTACAAAGTGCTGCTGCTCAACGACGATTACACGCCGATGGAATTTGTCGTGATGGTCCTCCAGCGCTTTTTCAACATGGATATCGAGCAGGCGACACAGGTCATGCTGCACGTCCACCAGCAGGGCGTCGGCGTGTGCGGCGTCTTCAGCTATGAGGTTGCCGAGACCAAGGTGAACCAGGTGATGGACGCTGCGCGGCAGAACCAGCACCCGCTGCAGTGCACGCTGGAAAAAGCCTGACCCTTATTCGGCGGGCTGTTTTTGCGCCGCGTCCAGCAGCTTGGGTAATTCCGGAAACAGACGGCGGTAGACGACGTCGGACGCCGCCCTGTCGGCGAGGCCGAAATAGGGATCGACCAGCATCTCCGCAAATTGCTGCCCGGCCGGCGTTGCGATGAAACGCCGGACGGCGGCCAGATCGGCGGCCGACATCAGGCGAAACTGGTTGACCAGAGGCACGTAGATATTGGCCTGTTCTTCGGGCCATACCGCATCGACGCGGGAATGGATCGCCCCGACAAACGCCTGAAGAACGGGCTGGTCCCGAACATCTGGATGCGCGACCGCGAGCCAGCCGAGCGCTTCTCGGGCCACTGCGGAGCGCGTCCGAAATCGCAAATCGCCGTCGTTCGGAGCGACCAGTTCCTTGGCCAGGCCATTGGCTTCGGCCATCACCGCCGGATCGGGTGGCGGCGGTGGCGGCGGGATCGCATGCGCCGGCATCGCGAAAGCAAGGAGCGCGACAAGACTGACGAATGATCGGCCGCGCATATTCGTCCCCCTCATATCAAGCGGATAGCGTATCAGAACGCGCCCCGGGGTCTACCCTGCCCGTGCCGCCTGCTCTGCCTTCAGCGCGGGCGACGGCTCACCCTTCAGATCGCCATAGCCCAGCGGCGCGCCGCACCCCGGACAGACCATCGCCGTCCCGACATCGGTCCCGCACGCGCGGTGGATATAGCGCATCGCCAGCCCGCCCCCGGTCTCGCCGTCAACATAGGCCCAGCGCTCGGCCCAGCCGCGCATCGCATAGAGCACACCGAACAAATCCTTGCCCTTGTCGGTCAGCCGGTACTCGTGGCGCGGCGGCTTGTCCTGATAGGCTTGGCGTTCCACGACGCCTTCCTTCTCCAGCAATTTGAGCCGCGCGGACACGAGCTGCGGCCCGAGGCCGGTGTTCGCGGCGATCGCCTCGAACCGCCGCCGCCCGAAGAACAGGTCGCGCAGGATCAGCAGCACGGCGCGGTCGCCGAGCAGTTCGGCCGACCGCCCGACGGGGCAATAAGTATCCGAAAGATCCGTGCGCCTGGGCATCTCGCGTCCTTAGCCTCCTTCGGCGGGGAACAGAAATCACTTGTCACTATGATTATCATAGTTACGATGAGCAGCAAGAGGAGAGTCGCATGTCCAATCCAGCTGCCGTCATCATTGGAGCCGGCGATGCCACCGGCGGCGCGATCGCCCGCGCTTTCGCTGCCGAGGGGCTGACCGCCTGCGTCAACCGCCGCGCGCGCAACGCCGACCAGCTCGAAGCGCTCGCGCAGTCGATCCGCGATGGTGGCCATAAGGCGCGCGCCTTTCCCGGCGACGCGCGCGTCGAGGACGAAATGATCGCGCTGTTCGACGCGGTCGAGGCCGACGTCGGCCCGGTCGAGGTCGCCGTGTTCAACATCGGCGCCAATGTGAACTTCCCGATCGCCGAAACGACGGTGCGCGTTTACACCAAGGTCTGGGAAATGGCGTGCCTCGGTGGCTTCCTGATGGGGCGCGAGGCCGCGAAGCGGATGAATCCACGCGGCCGCGGCACGATCATCTTCACCGGTGCCACCGCCAGCCTGCGCGGCGGATCGGGCTTCGCCGCCTTTTCGGGCGCCAAGGGCGCGCTGCGGATGCTCGCCCAGTCGATGGCACGCGAACTCGGACCGCAGGGCATCCATGTTGCGCATACGATCATCGACGGCGCGATCGACACCGACTTCATCAAGGGCCGCCACCCCGATTTCGACAATGCGAAGGCGCAGCAGCTGATCCTGAACCCCGATGCCATCGCCGCCAATTATGTCATGCTCCACAATCAGCCGAAAAGTGCGTGGACGCACGAACTCGACCTCCGTCCCTGGGGAGAAAAATGGTGACCAAAAGTCTGGAACTCATCTTCGATTTCGGCAGCCCCAACGCCTATCTGTGCATGAAAGCGCTCCCCGAACTTCTCGACCGCACCGGCGCCGACCTGGTCATCACGCCATGCCTGCTTGGCGGCATCTTCAAGGCGACGGGCAACAAGGCGCCGATGATCCAATATGCCGACGCGTCCGCGAAGCTCGCTTATGAAAATCTGGAAATGCGGCGCTTCATCGAAAGGCACGGCCTCGCCAAATTCCGCCTCAACCCGCATTTCCCGGTCAACACGCTGACGATCATGCGCGGTGCGATCGTCGCGGCCGACGAGGGAAGCCTCGACGATTATGTCGACGCGGTGAACCGCGCGATGTGGGAAGAAGGGCTGAAGATGGACGACCTCGAGGTCATCGCGACCTTCCTGTCGGCGAACGGCTTCGACGGCCCCGCGTTGCTTGCGCGCACGCAGGAACCCGAGATCAAGGCGAAGCTGGTCCAGAACACCGAAGCCGCGGTCGCGCGCGGCGTGTTCGGCATCCCGACCTTTTTCGTCGGCAGCGAGATGTTCTTCGGCAAGGATCGCCTTGCGCAGGTCGAGGAAGCGCTCGGCTGACGGGTCAGTTTGCTGCGGAGCGCCCCGCGACCCAGATTCCCGCCAGCACCAGCGCCAGCCCGGCGACATGGAACAGGTGCAGCGTTTCGCCGAGGAACAGCATCGCAAGCCCCGCGCCCATGAGCGGCATCACATTCATAAACTGTGCGGTCGCCGCCGAACCGATCAGCTCGACCCCGCGATTGAAGAAGAGATAGGCAAGGAACGACGGAAAGATCGACACATAGGCGATCGCGAGCGCACTGCCCGTTTCGGGCACGATCCGCCGCCCCGAAGCGAGCTCCATCAGGTAGACGGGGGCGATCACCACCAGCCCGACCATGATCGACGCCGCGAGGAAGCTCAGCGGATGCACCGGCGGCCGTTTGCGCAGCAGCACCGAATAGAGCGCCCAGAGCAGAACCGCGAAGGCGATGATCGCATCGCCGGCGTTCAGCCGCAGTGCGAGAAGCAGCGCGAAATCGCCGCGTGCGATCACCATCAGCACCCCGGCAAGCGACACCAGCACCCCCGCGACCTGCCGCGCGCTCGTCCGGTCGCGCATCACCAGCCCGCCGAGCATCAGGATCAGCGCAGGCTGCGCCGACTGGATGAGCATCGAATTGAGCGCGGTCGTCGTCTGCAACCCGCTATAGAGCAGGGTGTTGAAGGCGCCGATACCGAGCGCGCCGAGGATCGCCATGATCGGCCAGTGCTGACGCAGTGCGGGCCAGTCACGTTTGAGATGCGGCCAGGCGAGCGGCAGCAGCAGCGCGAGCGCGAAGGTCCAGCGCCAGAAGGACAGCGCGGCAGGCGGGACCAGCTCGCGCGCGGCGCGCCCGACGATCGAATTGCCCGCCCAGAACAGCGCGGTCATCGAGAGCAACGGATAGGCCCGCGACCAAAGCGCCGCAGCCGGGCCGTCGTTTCGCATGATATTTCCGGCTCCCGCTGCGTCCCCGACCCTCCGTCATCCCGGCGCAGGCGGGGATGACGGACCGGGATTAGCCCGACCTCAGGTAAAGTCGAGCTGGATGATGTCGCTGGGGGTTGCGCGGCAATACATCTCGACCTGCTTTGCGCCGTCGGGATAGGTCGCGGTCATCGTCGCGCGGATGCGCCAGCCGCCATTGCCCTGTTCGAGCGAGACCAGCTTGTCATACGACAGCCGTGTACCGCCGGTGATGCCGATCTGGCGCGCCGCGTCGTTCATGCAATTTTGCACCGACGGCCGCGCCGCGCTCGGCAGGCCGCTGAGGTTCGCGCTCAGCGTGGCGGGTCCCTTCGGCGGATGCGTCACCGCCGCTTCCTCGGTCCCGTCGGGTTTCTTCTTTTTCTTGCTCGCCAGCAGCGCTAGCAACCCGCCCGCGACAACGATGCCACCGATGATCAGCCCGGTGCTCGGCCCCTTGTCCTTGTCCTTTTCGGGCGGGCGAACGTTGCGATAGCCATAGCCGAATTCGGCGCGGCAGCCCTTGTCGACCCAGATATAATCCTCGGTATAGCCCCATTGGCGTCCGGCATTGCACTTGCCGGCAATCTTGCGCGTGAGCTCAACGCGATTGTTCGTCCGGACATTGCACTGCTGGTAGCGATAGCTCCACGATTCGCAGTTCATTATCCCGGCAAAATCGTCGACCGGCTGCGGCAGCGGGGTCGGATAGCCACCATCATTGGCATAGCCATAGCCGAATTCGGCACGGCACCCGCCGGTCACCCAGATATGGTCGCTGCCATAACCCCAGCCGCGCCCACGCGCGCAATCGCCGCCGAGAATGCGCTGGATTTCGACGCGATTGTCGGTCCGCACATAGCAGCGCTGCTCGCGATTGCCGCGCGATTCGCAGCGGATCGTTCCCGCATAGCCGGTGCCGGGCCTCGGCGGCTGGATCTGGGGTCCGCCGGTGGGCGGCCAAGGCCGGGTCTGCGCGGCGACCGGAAGCGCCAACTGCGTTCCGACCAGCGAAAGCGAGGTGATGATCGCGACGACAGGATTCCGCATGTCTTTCCCCTTTTCGACAAATGCTTTTCCGTAAAACGCAGCCCTTACGCATTCCGTCTAAGCCGCCATGGTTTCATATTTCGGGCATCAGCGCCACGAAGAAAGCGTGGAATGCACCGAATGACTTAACCAATCACCGGGCTTTCCTTGCCGCCTTTGATCGATTAGCTTTCGCGCCGGGTCGCGCCACCGCAACAGGGAGAGCCGACACATGACGACATCGATCATCGACGGACGCGTCGAATCCGCCGAACTGCGGCGCGCGCGGGGCGGCCTGTCCGTCTTTCGCACCATCACCTTCCAGCCCGATAGCGGGCCGACGCGCACTATCCGCAATGCCGTGGTCAAACAGAATGTCGCCGACGAATTGACCCCCGGGACGCAAGGCCGCTTCTATCTTTACAACGCCTTCGACCAGAAGGGTGTTCACGTCGTCCGAACCCCGGACGGCCGTGCCACTTACGGTTTCGCCACCAACAACCAGAAGCTATTCCTGCTGACCGGCGTGCTTTCGGTGGTGTGGATGGCGTTGCGGATCGCGACCGAGGGCGATGTCCCGCTGCTTGCCATATTGCTGCTGATCCTCGGCGTCGTCGGCTATATCTTCATGGGCAAGGGCGAACGCGAGGCAAGGACCCAGTTCGACGGTGACGGGGGCTATCATCCTACATAGCTAGTCGGCTTGCGCGGCTTCGCGCATGCGCTAAAGACAGCCGATGGATCAAATCGTCATTCGCGGCGGCCAGCGACTCAAGGGCCGTATTCCCATCTCCGGCGCCAAGAATGCGGCGCTCACCTTGCTGCCCTGCGCGCTGCTCACCGACGAGCCGCTGACGCTGCGCAACCTGCCGCGGCTCGCCGACGTCGACGGGTTCGGGCACCTGCTCAACCAGCTCGGTTGTTCGACGACGATCGAAGGCTCGCGCCCCGAGGATTTCGGCCGCGTGATGACCGCACGCACGACGACGCTGACCTCGACCGTCGCGCCCTATGACATTGTGCGCAAGATGCGCGCGTCGATCCTGGTGCTCGGCCCGCTGCTCGCACGCGCAGGCGAAGCGACGGTGTCGCTGCCCGGCGGCTGCGCGATCGGCAACCGCCCGATCGACCTCCACCTGAAGGCACTCGAAGCTTTCGGGGCCGAGATCGAACTCGCGTCGGGCTATGTGAAGGCAAGTGCGCCCGGCGGCGGACGCCTGCCCGGCGGCAAGTTCACCTTCCCCGTCGTGTCGGTCGGCGCGACAGAAAATGCGCTGATGGCCGCAGTGCTCGCCAAAGGCACCTGCGTGCTCGAAAATGCGGCGCGCGAGCCTGAGATCGTCGACCTGTGCAACTGCCTTGTCGCGATGGGCGCGCATATCGAGGGTATCGGCACCGAAACGCTGACGATCGAAGGCGTCGACCGCCTGCACGGCGCAACCTATCGAGTGATGGCCGACCGGATCGAGGCGGGCAGCTATGCCTGCGCCGCCGTGATTACCGAGGGCGATGTCGAACTGGTCGGTGCGAAGGCCGACGAGATGGAAGCGACGCTCGCTGCGCTCCGCCAGGCGGGTGCGACCGTCGAGGAGACCAAGGGCGGTATCCGCGTCGCCATGTCGGGCCGCGCCGAGCCCGTCACCCTGTCGACTGCGCCTTATCCGGGCTTCGCGACCGACATGCAGGCGCAGTTCATGGCGATGGCGACGCTCGGCAAGGGCGCGTCGCTGTTCACCGAAACCATCTTCGAAAACCGCTATATGCACGTCCCCGAACTCGCGCGCATGGGCTGCGACATCGACGTGCGCGGACGTAGCGCCGTCGTGCGCGGGGTGGAGAAGCTGATCGGCGCGCCGGTGATGGCGACCGACCTGCGCGCCTCGATGAGCCTGATCATCGCGGGCCTCGCCGCCGAAGGCACGACCGAGGTCAACCGCGTCTATCACCTCGACCGCGGTTACGAGCGGCTCGAGGAGAAGCTGCAGGCGGTCGGCGCCGATATCGAACGGATCAGCGCGGGGTAAGCCGCTCGGCGCGGCCATAAGAGCCGCGCTCGTCGCGCTTGATCCAGTCGGCGAGCAATTTCAGATAGCCATCGGTGATCCGCGTGACCTGGCGTTCGCCGTTTGCGTCGGTGGTGAATTCCCACATGCCGTGATCGGTCTGGGGAAAGAGATAGACGTCGACCGGCTTGCCTTGCTTCGCGAGGCCGAGCAGCGCGCCGCGCGTCGTCTCGATCGGCGCCTCGCGATCCTCGCCCGCGAGCACCCAGAGCAGCGGCGCGTCGAGCTTCCTCAACGCCGCGACCGCGTCATAGTCCCAGATCAGTTCGAGATTGTCGACGCGCGCACGGCCAATCCGCTTGAGCATGTCGCTCGGCATCCGCGCAATCGCGCCGCTATATTCGCCCTCGATCTTCGCGGCCCACGGCTTGCCCGCCATTTCGGCCCGCACCGCGTCGAGCTTGTCATAGCCGATGCGGAAATCGGACAACAGCAGCCCTGCCGTCGCCTGCGACAGGCGATTGACGAGCGCTTCTGCATCCTTGCCCAGCCCCGCGGCGCGGACCTCGGATACCATCTGCTCGCGGTCTTCGTCAATCGGCGAGGCAACGAGGCCGAAGCCGATGGCGACAAAATCGGCCTTGGTCCGTGTCGCCGCGAGCGGCGCGACCCAGCCGCCCTGACTGCCGCCGAAAAAGCCCGCGCGGGCATAGCGGCCGGCCGCCATGCTGCGCGCCTGCCCCAGCGCATTCGCCGCGTCCTCGGCGAGCAGTTCGAAATTCTGCGTATATTCGCCCTCAGATCCGCCCGTGCCCCGCTTGTCGTATACGAAGACCGAGATCCCTTGCGCGGCCATCGCATAGCCATAGATACCGCCGATCGGCGAGGTGCGTTCGGACCCGTGGACCATGACGACAAGCGGGCGCTTGGTGTCGGCGCCCGGCGGCTCGATCAGCACGCCGGTCATTTTCGTGCCCACGCTGTCGAAGGTCACGGGCGTCTCGCGAAAGGCGATCGGTGTCCAGGCCTTGCCGCCAACGGTCACGTCGCCGGTTCCGCACTTAAGGGGTACGCCGGCATCGGTGGTCGCACCGCGGCGGCCGTCACGAAACAGATAGCGCAGCCCGGGAGCCGCCACCGCCGGGGACTTCACGAGCACGACGAAATCGCCGTCGGGCGCCGCATAGGTGCCGGGCGCGCAGGCGACCTGCGCCAGGGCCGGCGTTGCGGGAAGAGCGAGGAGAAGGGCGATGCCGCCGAGGAGATGTTTCATAAGACTGTGTTATATAACCAACACAGCAATGGCAACTAGCTTTCGGGTTCGACGGGCACCGACACCATATTGCCGCTGACCGACGGCCGTTCGGGCCGCTTCGCGACCGCGATCACCAGCCCGATCAGCGCGACGATACCGCCGGCAACCGACAGCATCGCCCAGCGATAGCCTTCGAACGCGGTCGAAAAGCCCATAGCGATAATCGGGATCAGCACGCTCGACCAAGCCGCCTGCCCCGGCCCGACCGCGCGGATGATGTTGAAATAGAGCGGGAAGGTCACCGCGCTCGCGATCACGCCAAGGTAGAGTACGCCGCCGATATAGGTCGCGGTCGGCTCGACCACCGGCGGCCCGGTCGTGATCCACGCATAGCTGCCGTCGGCGAGCGCGCCGAAGAGCATCGCCCAGGCGATCATCACCACCATCGACTGCGCGCGCGCCAGATGCGTTCCCTGCATCACATTGGCGGTCGACGCGCTCATCACCCCCGTGAGCGTCAGGGCCGTGCCGAGCAGCACCTCGCCCGCATCGAGCGCCGCGGCCCGATATTCCTGCAGGATCATCAGCCCGACGCCGACGATCGCGATCCCGGCACCCGCGAGGAAACGCCCCTCGAGCGGCGTCTTCAGGAAGACGCGGCCAAGCAAGGTATTGGGCACGATCAACAGCGCAAACAGCACTGCGACGAGGCCCGAGGTGATATGCTGTTCCGCCCGGTAGACGAAGTTGAAGTTGAAGGCGAATTGCGCGATCCCGAGCAAAAGCGCGAAAAGCATCGCGCGCGGCGCGAGCAGCAGCGGCTCGCGGCGCATTGCGGCAAAGGCGAACATCGCGATCGCCGCGACGGCAAAGCGATAGGTCACCGACCAGCTGGGCGGCACGACACCGAGTTGCCCGGTGATGACGATCCATGTCGAACCCCAGATCAACGTCACCAGCATGAAGGGCAACAGCACCCTCGGGCTGAGCAGCGTGAGCGGCTGCTCGGCGCTCACAGCGCGCCGATCGCGGACGCCAGCGGCGCGACGGCTTCGGCATCCTGATCCCAGCTGACCACGAGGCGCGCCGCGCCCTCGCCCCAATCGTAGAAATCGAACCCGGCGCCGCGCAGCTTCGCGGCTTCCTCGGCCGTCAGCCGGACGAACAATTCGTTCGCCTCGACCGGATACATCAGCCGGCTCCCGCAGGCGGCCGCGAGCTTGGCGGCACCGGCGTTTGCGGCGCGGGCGTTGGCGAGCCACAGGTCGTTCGCGAGCATCGCGCGGATCTGCGCCGCGACAAAGCGCCCCTTGCTGAGCAGGTGCCCGCCGCGTTTCTTGAGCTCGCGCACCCCCGGCCCGCCGCTGCCGCCGAAAAAGACGATCGCCTCGGCCATCATCGCACCATTTTTGGTGAAGCCGAACGACAGCGCGTCGACCCCGGCACGCCAGGTGACGTCGGCCGGCGAACAGCCGAGAAACGCAACGGCGTTGGCAAAGCGGGCGCCGTCCATGTGGAGCTTCATGCCCGCGCCTTTGGCAATCTCGCTGATCTCGCCGATTTCACCCGCGCGCCACGACAGGCCATATTCGGTCGCGTTGGTGATGCTGATCGCCGCGGGCTGGACCTGATGCACATCCTTGCGGATCGCGGCGATCCGGGTCTTCAACGCCTCGGCGTCGATCTTGGCCCCGCGTCCGGGCAGCGTCATCAGCTTGGCACCGCCCGAATAAAAGGTCGGCGCACCGCATTCGTCGACCTCGATGTGCGCTTCCTCATAGCAGAGGATGCCCTGCCAAGGGCGCACGAAATGCGCGAGGATGATGCTGTTCGCCGCGGTCCCGGTCGGGATCCAGACGACTTCGCACGTCGTCTCGAACAGCTCGGAAAAGGCCGCGTCGAGCGACTGGCTGAGCGCATCGCCGTCATAGGCGGTGTCGACATGGTTGGCGGCCGCCAGCGCCTCCATCACCACGGGGTGGACGGTCGCGGCATTGTCGGAGAAAAAGCGGGTCGCAGTCATGGACCGCGCCTTAGCGCAGGCGCGCGTCGCTGCTAACCCTTCATTTTTGCTGCGTATCGACGGATACGTCTGCGGCGTCGTCGACGGGCGCTTGGCACCATGCTGCGCGGCCGCCACCGATCAGCGGTTGTCAAAACGGTATAGTTTGCGCCCGAAGGTTCGCGAACGCCGGACCAGATAGCGGCCGGGCAGGAGCAGTCGGCTACGAACGCCATGATGGTCGATCCACAAGCCGGTACGCGGAACGATGATATGGCAGGGTTGCCATTCATATTCCGCGACGGGAAAGGGATCTTTGTTCGGCATGGAGCATCACACCTAAACGGCGCGACTACCCATTTCTTTCACATTTTCATCGATTTGGCTAGGCTGACATGCTCAGATTCCAAGGCCATCGGCGCAGTCGAACACCGATGCAAGCTTACCTCGGAAACCGGAAACATCCGGGCCCACATCAACCAGAACAGCATCGCCGATGCTGCCCGCATCGAGGCGTTCGTGAAGCGCGATCGTCAGCGAATCTTCGACGAACAGATCGCCGACGAAACGATTATGCGCCACGAAACGAAGCCGCTGCGGCGAGGATTCGATCACGACGGCGCGCCACGCGGGGCCATAGCTCGACTTCGTCCACAGCTTGGCGCCCACAGGCAGCGCGCGCGTCGGCTTGCCGGTAACGACCGCGACATTGATCATCGTGCGGTCGGCTTCATTGAAAGCCTGGCGAATCTCGATCGAGCCGGTGCCGAAGCGCGCGATACACTCGCCCGCGGTGCGGTTCACATAGCCGAGGTCGGCATAGCTGGCATCGCTGAACGCAGGCGTCAGGCTGGCGGCCGCCAGCAAAAGGGAGAACATGAACCAGGCTCCTGTAACGGCCGGGTCCGTGCCCGGCCGCTTTACTGACCCTGTTTCGCCAGCAATTTCAAGCGCAAGGCATTCAATTTAATGAAGCCCGCCGCATCCTTCTGGTCATAGGCGCCGGCATCGTCCTCGAAGGTCACATGGCGTTCGCTGTAGAGGCTGAGCGGCGACTTGCGGCCGACGACGCTGGCATTGCCCTTGTAGAGCTTGAGGCGGACGGTGCCCGTCACATTCGCCTGGCTGTGGTCGATCGCCGCCTGCAGCATCTCGCGCTCGGGCGCGAACCAGAAGCCGTTGTAGATGAGCTCGGCATATTTCGGCATCAGCTCGTCCTTGAGATGCGCCGCGCCGCGGTCGAGCGTGATGCTTTCGATGCCGCGGTGCGCACGCGCATAGATTTCGCCGCCCGGCGTCTCGTACATCCCGCGCGACTTCATGCCGACAAAGCGGTTCTCGACGAGGTCGAGGCGGCCGATGCCATGCTTGCGGCCGAGGTCGTTGAGTGCCGCGAGCAAGGTCGCGGGCGACATCGCCTGACCGTTCAGCGCAACGCCGTCGCCGCGCTCGAAATCGATCGTGATATATTCGGGGGTGTCGGGCGCGTCTTCGGGGTTCACCGTGCGCGAATAGACATAGTCGGGCGTCTCTTCCCACGGATCCTCGAGCACCTTGCCCTCCGACGAGGTGTGAAGAAGGTTCGCGTCGGTGCTGAACGGGCTTTCGCCGCGCTTGTCCTTCGGCACCGGGATCTGGTTCTTTTCGGCGAAGTCGATCAGCGCGGTGCGGCTGGTCAGGTCCCATTCGCGCCACGGCGCGATGACCTTGATGTCGGGGTTCAGCGCATAGGCGCTGAGTTCGAAGCGCACCTGGTCGTTGCCCTTGCCCGTCGCGCCGTGCGCGACGGCATCGGCGCCGGTTTCCTTGGCGATTTCGATCAGGCGCTTCGAAATCAGCGGGCGTGCGATCGAGGTACCGAGCAGGTAATCGCCCTCGTAGCGGGCATTGGCGCGCATCATCGGGAAGACGAAATCGCGGACGAATTCCTCGCGCACATCGTCGATATAGATATGCTCGGGCTTCACGCCCATCAGCTCGGCCTTGGCGCGCGCGGGCTCGATCTCTTCGCCCTGCCCGAGATCGGCGGTGAAGGTCACCACCTCGCACCCATAGGTGACCTGCAGCCACTTCAGGATGACGCTGGTATCGAGGCCGCCCGAATAGGCGAGGACAACGCGCTTGAAGGACTCGGACATGATGGCACCTTTGGCGAGGGAAAGACGCGGGCGCGGCTAGCAGCCCGCCGCCAAAGGTGCAACCGGCTTGGCCCTCCTCAGGCGACGCGCGTCCAGTCCATGAACCAGTTGTCGTCCCACGTCTTGCCGCCGTCGCGCGAGGTGCCCTGAAACCAGCGGCAGCTCTTTGGCGTGATCCGGTCCCACACGCCGCGATAGAGTTCGGGGCCCCCATTTCCGTCGGCGCCGCCTTCGCCTTCGGACAGGAAAGTGCCGACGCCGTCCTCGAACACGCCGAGCTGGCCCGGCACCGCGACGACGCCAGACTTGGCGTTCACAAAATGGTCGGACCAGATTTTCTTTTCGACGTCGAGCAGGCGAAGTCCCATTCCCGAAAAACCGCGCGCCGGAATGCGCAGCTCCTCGATGCTGGCGATGCCCGCGAGAATGCCGACGACGGTCGCCTCGCCGGGGAATTCGATCCATTTTTCACCTTCGCGGAATTTGTTGTGGATGCGCCATTCACCGGTGAGGAAATCGAAATCGCCGGGCTTGCCGACGGGGACGGGATTGATGGCGGCCGAAACGGCGATGGGGACGAGGCTGGACATGAAGGCTCCTGTGCTAAGCGCGATGATGGTACGGCGGTCGATATCGGTCATGGGGTCGCTCCCTCGGTGACCCCGCCCTGCTACGCCGCTCATCCTGACATTCGCTGTCAGTTATTTTCTGCTACAGCGAAAAAATGCGTGCGAGCCGTCTCCTCTCGATCCTGATCCTGCTGCAATTGCGCCAGCGGCTCACCGCCGCCGATCTCGCCGCCGAATTCGAGGTGTCCGAACGCACCATCTATCGCGACATCGACGCGCTGTCGGCGGCGGGCGTACCCGTCTACGGCGACCGCGGCCCGGGCGGCGGATTCCAGTTGCTCGACGGCTATCGCACGCGGCTGACCGGCCTGTCGGCGGGCGAGGCGGAGGCGGCGACGATGATCGGCCTGCCCGGTCCAGCCGCCGAACTCGGACTCGGCGCTGCGACGAGCGCGGCGCGCGGCAAGCTGCTCGCCGCGATTCCAGGCGATGGCGGCGTGGTCGCCGACCGCATGGCGGCGCGCTTCCATCTCGATCCGGTCAATTGGTACCGGAGCCGCGAAAGCCTCCCCTCGCTCCCCGCGATCGCCCGCGCGGTGCTCGACCAGCGCCAGCTCGCGATGCGTTACGAAAGCTGGCAGGGCCTGCGCGACTGGACGGTCGAGCCGCTCGGCCTAGTGATGAAGGCCGGCACCTGGTACCTCGCGGCGCGCGGCGCCGGAAAGATAAGGGTCTTTCGCGTTTCGAACATCCACGCGCCCGAGGCCCGCGACGCGACGTTCGACTGGCCTAGGGATTTCCACCTGCCCTCATGGTGGCAGGCCGAACAGGCGCGTTTCGAGGCCGAACTTTTCGCGACCGCCGCAACCGTCCGCGCCTCGCCCGAAGGCTGCAAGCGGCTGGCGCAGCAATCGCCGCGCGGCGCGGACGCGGTCGCGACGGCAGGCGCGTGCGACGGAAACGGCTGGTGCGAAATGACGCTGATGATCGAGGACAGCGACCATGGCGCACGCGAGATGCTTGCGCTCGGCGCCGAGGTCGAAGTGATCGCACCCGCCAGTTTTCGCGGCCGCATCGGCACGCTCGCGCGCGCGATTGCGGCTCGCCACGCCTGACTGGATTTGCGGCACCAAGGCGCTAATCTGGCGCAAGGGAGAAAGGTCATGGGCAAAGCCGACATCAAGACGAAGGCCACCGAAGCCGGCGTCGCCGATTTCATCGCGGCAGTTCCGGACGCACGCCGCCGCGAAGAAGCCGCGCTGATCGACGCGATGCACCGCCGCGTGACCGGCCTCGACCCGAAAATGTGGGGGCCCTCGATCATCGGCTATGGCAGCTACGACTATCTTTATGACAGCGGCCGGTCGGGGACGATGTGCCGCGCCGGGTTCAGCCCGCGCAAGGCCGCGATGACACTCTATCTGATGGGCCATTATTGCGACCGCCAGCCCGAGGCCGACGCGCTGCTCGCGCGGCTCGGCAAATATAAGAACGGCAAGTCGTGCCTTTACATCAACAAGCTCGCCGACGTGGACTTGGAGGTGCTCGAACAGCTCGTCGTGCTGAGCTGGGATGTCATGAACGAAAGATATCCCGGCTGAGGCACGCTAAGGCAGGACCTGCCTCAGATCGTTGAGGCTGCGCACCGCGCGCGGGCGGTTCGCCTTGCTCAACATCACGACGCTGCCGATCAGCAACAAGGCGCTGAAGCCCCAGACAATGCCGGCAAAAATCATGTCTTTCGTTTCGATCGGCCGCATAAGGCCTTTCAGCGTGTCATAGCCGACATAGCCCAGGAACCCGGCCAGCACGACCATGAGCAGCGCATATAGTGCCGATTCCCAGCCCTGCAGCCCGCGCTCGACGCGATCGAAACGGCCGATCCGTTTCATCTCTTCGGCCAGGTGCACGACGAGACGGCCATAGATCAGCTTTCCGCCCCACATCGGGCGCAGGATCAGCTTTCGCTCGCCGTCGCGCCAGATCATGCAGCGATGGAAATCGAGCGCGCGGGTCTTGCCCTGATCGACCGCGGCGCGAAGGCAGCGAATGTCGGCGAGGGGAATTTCGGCGCGCCCGCGCCGCGAACCGGTCAGGATCAACAGCGGCGCGGCGTCGCCGACAATCCGCGCCTCGACGCGCAGTCCTTTCAGCCCCGCACGGCGTAGCGACCAGCAATTGCCTAGCCGGTAACGGCTGAACTCGTCGCGCTTGTCCCAGTCGGCGTCGTCCATTCGCCCCCTCCTTCACGGCCCGCGCCCTGACCGAACCGCGCCGCGCCCGCTATGCCGGCCGTCACACGCCGCGTGTGCCGAATTCGCGCTCGGCGTCGCCAAGATAATTGCGCGTCAGCGGCAGCGCGTGGCGGCTGCGCGCGAACTGGATCTGGTAATTGCCCATCCCGCCGCTTTCGAACGCCGAAGTCGCACCCGCGAGGTAGAAGGTCCACATGCGAAAGAAGCGCTCGCCCATCATGGCGACGATTTCCGCCTCGTGCGCGAGCGTCCTTGCGTACCATTGGCGCAAGGTCAGCGCATAGTGGAGGCGCCATGTTTCAACATCGGTGACGATCAGCCGGCTCTTCTCGCTCGCCGCGAGCGTCTCGCTGAGCGCGGGGATATAGCCGCCCGGGAAGATATATTTGCGTGTGAAGGCATCGGTCGCCCCCGGTTTCCCGAACCGCCCGATCGTGTGAAGCAGCATCACCCCGTCGGCGGTCATCAGGTTGGCGCAGGCGCGAAAGAAGGTCTCGAAATTGGGCGCGCCGACATGCTCGAACATGCCGACCGACACGATGCGGTCGAAGCGCCCGGCCTCGCGCGCGGCGAGATCGCGATAGTCGATCAACTCGAACGTCACGCGGTCGGCGACGCCCGCCGCTTCGGCGCGCGCGCGCGCGAGCGCAAGCTGCTGCTCGGAAAGCGTGATCCCGAGCACCTCGACCTTTTCGAGTTTCGCGAGCGTGATCGCTATCCCGCCCCAGCCGCAGCCGATGTCGAGGATGCGCTGCCCCGGTTTGAGTGCCAGTTTCGCGGCGATATGCGCCTTTTTCGCCGCTTGTGCTTCGTCGAGCGTCATCCCCGGCCGCGGCCAATAGGCACAGCTATATTGCATGTCGTCGTCGAGGAAGAGGCGGTAGAGGTCGTTGCCGATGTCGTAATGATGTTTGACGTTGGCGCGCGATTGCCGCTGCCGGTTGATCGAGCCGATCCGCGTCTTCACCCATTCGGCCCGCCGGCCCAGCCATGTCTTGTCGTGCAGCCGCGCGCCCCGGTCCCACGGTGTGTTCATGCGGATCAGCCCGACGAGGTCCATGATGTCGCCCTCGGCCAGCTCCATCTCGCCGTCCATGAACGCCTCGGCAGCGCCGAGGCGCGGGTCGAGGATGATGCGGCGCATCCCCCGGCGATGGGTGAAGCGGATCGTGACCTCGGGAAAACCGGACGCCGGCTGCCCATATTCTTCGCGAGAACCGTCGGGCGCGACGACGGTCAGCCGCCCCTGACGGATGATCCGGGAGAGAAACGGACGCAAGATCGACATTTTACGAACCGAACATCCGGGCCGCAAAAGGGTTGCGTTCAGATGCCCGCATACCATTCATAATCGATGCGATCCTCCCAATAGCCGCCCTTGCCCGCGCCGATCGCATCGAGGCTGGCCACCGCCTGTATATCGGTAAGATATTTGGCGTGCTTGTAGCCGAGCTGGCGCTCGATCCGGAGGCGCAGCGGCGCACCGTTGGCGATCGGCAGCACCGCATCATTGAGCGCCCACGCCATGATCGTCTGAGGGTGCAGCGCGTCGACCATGTCGCAGCTTTCATAATAAAGATCGCCGCCGATCCGGTCGGCGCAGCGAAAAACGATGTAGCGCGCGCTGTCCCTCACGCCCGCCGCGGCGAGGACGTGGCTGAGCTGCGGCCCCGTCCACTGGCCGATCGCGCTCCATCCCTCGACGCAGTCGTGCCGCGTGATCTGGGTGCGTTGCGGCATCGCGCGAATGTCGGCCATCGACAGCGACAGTGGCCGTGCGACAAGGCCGGTCACCTCGACGCGCCAATCGGCAAAGCCGCCCGCCGCGTGCGCGGCATAGGCCGCACCGGGCGGCAGCTTGGTCCCGTTCGAACGAAAGGTCGGCGACAGGTCGGCGCGCGTGAATTCGCGCGCGAGCGCGTCGCGGTCCATCAGCGCGCGCTGGCTGGCGCGGTTCATCTCCTCGCCCATCGACAGGATCTTGCGCACCGCCGGCGCCTCGTTGATCGCGTCGCAGCCGGATAGCAGCGGCAGGGTCCCGGCCGCGGCGACCAGCCCGCCGGCGCGGGCGATCAACCGGCGGCGCGGAAGGATCAGCCCGCTCATCGCCCGGCCTTGCGTTCGGGCGGCAGCCGGAACCAGCCGGTGATCATCGAGCGAACCTCGTTCACCGGCCCCGCGAGCAGCACCATCGCGATATGGACGAGGAAGAAGGCGACGAGCAGCCAGGCCACGATGAAATGGATCGACCGCGCCGACTGGCGCCCGCCGAACAGGTCGAGCAGCCAGGGCGTCGACGCATTCATCCCCGGCGACATGGTAAGGCCGGTTGCGATCATCAGCGGCAGCAGGACAAAGATGACGCCGATATAGCTGAGCTTCTGGAGGATATGATAATGCGCCGCGGCCTCGCCCTTCGGGAAACGCAGCTGCGCATGGTCCTTCACGTCGTGCCAGATATGGCGCGGCGACCATTCGGCGCGGCGGACATGCAGGTCGCGTTTCAAATGCCCGCCGAAGAGGCTCCACAGCATGTAGAGCGTCAGGCTGATCGCGAGCACCCATGCGAACAGCAAATGCCAGCGGCGCCCGTCGGCGAGGCTGTAGGTGGTCGGGATCGTCGCCCAGCCGGGAAAGGCCCAGGTCTGCTCGACACCCTTGGCGTCGGTCCAGCGACCGAGCACGCCGGTCGTCTCGATCCGCGTTTCGCCGATGCGCAGGAAACCCGTCTTCGGCGTCGAGCCTACCGCGAGCCACGCATAATCGGGGTTCGCGCCATATTGCCCCCAATAGAGGCGCGGGTGGGCGTTGAAGATCATCAGCCCGCTCATCAGCAGGACCAGCAGCGTTAACGCATTGACCCAGTGCCAGATGCGCGCCGGCAGCCGGTGGCGATAAACGCGAACCGGCGATGCGCCTTCCGAAGGAGCGACGGGAGTTTCAGCCTCGGCCATGGTCCCGGTTCGCTCCTTCGCTTCGTCCGGTTACGCGACGACCTTTGCCGCATATTCCTCGCGATACTGGCTGCGCAAGCTGACCTTGTCGATCTTTTCGCTGCCAAGCTTGGGCAGCGCGTCGTTCGCCAACCAGATCTGGCACGGCACCTTATAGGGTGCGAGCCGCGCGGCGAGGAAGGCGATCAGATCGTCGGCGGTCACATTGCTGCCGGGCTTCATCCACGCGACCGCGCCGACGCACTCGCCGAGCCGTTCGTCGGGCAGGCCGAACACCGCGCATTCGTTCGTCTCGGGATGCTCGTAGATCGCAGCCTCGACTTCCTGGCAGCTGATATTCTCGCCGCCACGGATGATGATGTCCTTCTTGCGGTCGACGATGAACAAATAGCCGTCCTCGTCGAGATAGCCGAGGTCGCCCGAGCGGAAATAGCCATTGTCGAAGAACGCCGCCTTGGTCGCCGCCTCATTGTTCCAATAGCCTTCGAAATTGCACACCGACCGGATGCACACTTCGCCGACCCCGCCCTGCGCCACCGGATTGCCGTCATCGTCGAGGATCGCGAGATCGACGAGCGGCTTCGAGGCGGGGCCGGTCGACATCGGCTTCGCGAGGTAATTTTCGTTGATGATGCCGCATCCGACGGCGTTCGTTTCGGTGAGGCCATAGCCGAGCAGCGGCTTGCCCTCGCCCATCTCGGTGGCGAGGCGCTTCACATGCTCGGGCGGGCGCGGCGCGCCGCCGCCGGCGTAGCTCTTGCACGTCGACAGGTCGTAATTCTGGCGGTTCGGGTGGACGAGGATTTCATAGCTCATCAGCGGCACGCCGACGAAATAATTGACCTGCTCGTCCTGGATCAGTCGCATCGCCTCTTCGGCATTCCATTTCGGCATCAGCACCAGCTTGCGGCCGAGTGCGAAGCTTTGCAGGAACACCGGGACTTCGGCGGTGACGTGGAACAGCGGGGTGCAGATCAAGGTCGCGGGCTGGATGTCCGACATCTGCCCGTCTTCGGTCAAGAGATGCACGATGCTCGCGGTTTGCGTCACATAGTTGAAGATCGCCTGGCACACTGCTTCGTGGCGCGAATAGGCGCCCTTCGACTGGCCGGTCGAACCCGAAGTGAAAAGGATGGTCGCGAGGTCCTGTCCCGTCAGGCGCGGCAACTCGGTCTCCGCGCTGCCGCCGGCACCGGTGATCGGCGCGATCGCAAGATCGATCGGCTGGGTGATATCGAGCGTGATGACCTTCGCGCCGTGCTGCACGCCCGGCTCTTCGAGCCGCGCCGCGCGCTGGACGTCGGCGATGACAAGCTTCGCCTCGGCATCGTCGATCCCGGCAGCGAGCTCGCCCCCCTGCCACCAGCCGTTGAGCAAGGTGGCGCAGCCGCCCGCCATCAAGATGCCGATATAGGTCACGCACCAGGCATTGGCGTTGCGCATCGCGAGGCCGACGCGGTCGCCGCGCTGGACGCCATGGCCTTCGATCAGCCCCGCCGCCACCTGCCGCGCCGCACCATAGACCTGCTTGAACGACAGCCGCTCGTCGCCTTCGACGAGGAATGTCGCGTCGCCGTGCATCGCCGAGAAAAACGCGACATAATCGGCCAGGTTGGTCGGCGCGTTGGTGATGAAGGGCAACTGCTGACCGAAGCGTTCGACGGACCCGAGCTGGATCGGTCCCCCCGGACCGGTGATCAGATTAAAAGCGGCTTCCAGGCGCAAATCGAGCGCTGATGGCATCTTGTATCTCTCCTCTTGGTCTCGCTCGCCTAACCCCTTATGGGGAGGCCTCTCCTGGGGAAGGACAGCGCGACGATATGTTTCTTTTTGCAACCTTAGCCGAAGCAACGCAATATGTGAACTTCCACGAGTTGATGGGTGAAAACTCCGAGATCGCGTTCAGCGTTTTCGGGCTGCCGATCCGCTGGTACGCGCTCGCCTATCTCGCCGGGATTTTCGTCGGCTACTGGTATTTGCTGAAGCTGATCGCGCAGCCCGGCGCCCCGATGGCGCGGCGCCATGCCGACGACATGATCTTCTATGCGATGCTCGGGATCATCCTCGGCGGCCGCCTCGGCTATGTGCTCTTCTACAACCTCGGCAACTATCTCCAGAAGCCGCTCGAAATCTTCAAATTGTGGGACGGCGGCATGTCGCTCCACGGCGGCGTGATCGGCGTGCTGATCGCGATCTGGTATGTGACGAAGAAGGAAAAGCTCAGCTTCCTGCGCTTCTGCGACTATGTCGCGTGCGTCGTCCCCTTCGGACTCTTCTTCGGCCGCCTCGCCAATTTCGTGAACGGCGAGCTGTGGGGCCGCGCGACGACTGTGCCCTGGGCGATCATCTTTCCGGACAGCGGCACGATGGATCCGCGCCACCCGAGCCAGCTTTACGAAGCGGGTCTCGAAGGCATCGTGATGATGGCGATCCTCGCCTTTTTCTTCTGGCGCACCGACGCGCGCTACAAGCCCGGCTTCCTGTTCGGCATGGCGGCGATCATCTATGGCCTCAGCCGCTTTGCGGTCGAGTTCGTGCGCGAGCCCGACGTCCAGCTCGGCACGCTGTCGTGGGGGCTGACGATGGGCCAGACACTCACCGTGCCGATGCTGCTGATCGGCTTCTGGCTCGTCGCCACCGCAAAGGGCCGCCGCAAGCGGATCGAGCCGGTCGCCGGACTCGACAGCGTTGCGTGACGGACCGCCAAGCCCCGACGAGCTGATAAACGAAATCGCGGCGGCGCGGCCGATGACAGTCGCCGACTATATGGCGGCGGCCAACGGCCATTATTATGCGACCCGCGACCCGCTCGGCGCCGCGGGCGATTTCACGACTGCGCCCGAAATCAGCCAGATGTTCGGCGAAATGGTCGGCATCTGGATCGCCGACCTTTGGTCGCGCGCGGGCAGCCCCGCGTTTCGCTATGTCGAACTCGGCCCCGGTCGCGGCACCCTCGCCGCCGACGCACTGCGCACGATGGCGCGCTTCGGCTGCACCCCAGCCGGCATCGACCTTGTGGAGACGAGTCCGACGCTGCGCGCCGCCCAGCTGACGCGCCTGCCCGCCGCCGAGCATCATGACGAGGTCGACGCGCTGCCCGGCGACGCGCCGCTGATCATCGTCGCGAACGAGTTTTTCGACGCCTTGCCGATCCACCAATATGTCCGCACCAGCGATGGCTGGCGCGAGCGCATGGTCGAGCGCGGCGCCGGCGCGCTGGCGCCGGTCGCGGGCAGTGTCCCCGCCGACGACGCCATACCGGCGGTGCTGCGCGACAAGCCCGAAGCGACGATCGTCGAAACGACGCCGGTTTCGGCAGCGATCATGCAGCGCTGCGCCTTTCGCCTCGCGCGGCAAGGCGGTGCGATGCTCGCGATCGACTATGGCTATGCCGGCCCCGCCGCGGGCGACACGCTGCAGGCGGTGAAGGCGCACCGCTTCGTCGACCCCTTCGCCGACCCCGGTGAAGTCGACCTGACCGCGCACGTCGATTTCACCGCGCTCGCCGAAGCCGCGCAAAGTGCGCGCGCGTCGGTCAGCCCGCTGACGACGCAGGGCGACTGGCTGCAAAGGCTGGGTATCGACGCGCGATTGCAATCGCTGACCGCCGCAGCACCCGCCCGCGCCGACGAATTGAAGGGGCAGCGCGACCGCCTGGTCGAACCGCGCGCGATGGGCGATTTGTTCAAGGTGATGGCCTTCACCGCGCCGGGCTGGCCCGCACCCGCAGGATTTACAGGAGACACCGCATGACCGCCGTCCAATTGGCGACGCCCGACGATGCCGAGGCGATCGCCGCCTTTGCCGAAGCATCCTTCACGCACACCTTCGGCCATATCTATGACCCGGCCGACCTTGCGCTTTTCCTGTCGAGCTGGAACCCGCCCGACCGCGTGCGCACACAGATCGCGAGCGACGACCATGATATCGGGGTCGTGCGCGACTCTGCGGGCGCGATCCTCGGCTATATCAAGATGGGTCCGCTCGACTTCGACCTGCCCGCGGACCAGCCGACCGACAAGGCCGCCGAACTGCACCAGCTTTATGTCGCCGAAGCCGCGAAGGGCACGGGCGTCGCGGCGGCGCTGATGGACTGGGGCATCGGCTGGGCGCGCGAGCGCGCCGCAATCCTCTATCTCTCGGTCTTTACCGAGAATGACCGCGCGCAGGCCTTTTATCGCCGCTACGGCTTCTATGACGTCGGCCGCAACGCCTTTCGCGTCGGCAACCATATCGACGAGGACCGTTTCTTCAGGCTCGACCTGTGACGGCGCCGTTCGTCACCGCCCCGTCGCTCGACGGCATCGCGCACGGCTTCTTCGGCCGCCGCGGCGGCGTATCGGCAGGCGAGCTCGCCTCGCTCAACTGCGGCCTCGGATCGAACGACGACCCCGCGCTGATCGCCGAAAACCGGCGGCGCGTCGCCGAAGCGGTGCTTCCGGGCGCGGCGCTGACCGGTGTCTATCAGGTCCATGGCAATCGCTGCGTGATCGTCGATGGTAACACCGATCTCAGCGCGCGGCCCGAGGCCGACGCGCTCGCGACCCGGACGCCGGGCATATTGCTCGGCATTTTGACCGCCGACTGCGTGCCGGTGCTGTTCGCCGACCGCGATGCCGGCGTCGTCGGCGCAGCGCATGCGGGCTGGAAGGGGGCGCTGGCCGGGGTCACCGACGCGACGCTCGATGCAATGGAAAGCCTTGGCGCGCGCCGCACCGATATCGCCGTCGCGATCGGCCCGTGCATCGCCCGCGCCTCCTATGAAGTCGACGAGGCGTTCGTCGAGCGCTTCCTTGCGGACGATCCCGCGAACGAACGCTTCTTCGCGGCGGGCAAGCCCGGCCATGCGATGTTCGACATCGCCGCTTATGTCGCCGCACGGCTCGCCGCGGCGGGCGTGACGCGAATTGCCATCGGCGGGCAGGACACCTATGCCGAGGGGCAAGACTATTTCAGCTATCGCCGCGCGTGCCACAAAGGGGAAAATTCCTATGGCCGCCAATTGTCGGTGATCGGACTGACGGGAGGATAAGGGGTCGATGACGCGCACGCGCTGGTTGGGGTTGATCGGCGGGCTCGTCGTCTTTTGCATCATGCTTCTGCTCCCGGCGCCTGCCGGGATGGAGGTCACCGCCTGGCGCGTCGCGGCGCTGACGGTGTTGATGGCGATCTGGTGGATGACGGAGGCGCTGCCGCTGACCGTCACCGCGCTCCTGCCCTTCCTGACCGTACCCGCCTTTGGCGTCATGGACGCCAATGCGATCGCGAAGGAATATTATTCGCCGATCCTGTTCCTGATCCTCGGCGGCGCCTTTCTCGCGCTCGCGATCGAGCGCGTCGGATTGCACCGGCGCCTAGCCCTCGCGCTGCTCAAACGCGCGTCGCCCACCGCATCGGGTCTGCTCTTTGCCTTCATGGCGGCAACCGCGCTGCTGAGCATGTTCATCTCGAACACGTCGACTGCGCTGATCATGATTCCGATCGCGATTGCCGTCGTGCGCGCCGGCGGCGTCCGGGACGGCGAGACCGAGGGCTTCGCCGGCGCGGTGATGATGGGCATCGCCTTCGCCGCGTCGATCGGCGGGCTCGGCACGCTCGTCGGCAGCCCGACCAACGCCATCGCCGCGGGACTTATCGAAAAGGCGCTCGGCCTGCGCATCTCCTTCCTCGACTGGGCGGTCTACGGTGTCCCCATCGTCTTGCTGTCGACCCCGATCGCGATGTGGATCCTCGCACGCGTCCAGCGGCTTGCCGATCATCCCTTCGACGGCACGGCGGCCGCCGCCGCGCTCGGCAATCAGGCGATCTGGTCGACCGCCGAACGGCGCGTCGTCCCGATCTTCCTGATCGTCCTCGTCGCGTGGATCGCGCAGCCCTGGCTCGAACCGATGCTGCCCAAGGGTGCGCTGACCGATGGGACGATCGCGGTCGCGGGCAGCCTCCTGCTCTTCATCCTTCCCGACGGCACCGGGCGCCCGCTACTGCTGTGGAAAGAGGCCGACCGCGCGCCGTGGGGCGTCATCATGATGTTCGGCGGCGGCCTCGCACTCGCCGCGGCGATCACCGCGAGCGGGCTGGCGGCTTGGCTCGGCGCGGTGCTGGCCCCGCTCGGCAATGTGCCGACGATCCTGCTCGCCGCCACGATCGTCGCGCTCACCATCCTGATCACCGAGTTTGCGAGCAATGTCGCGACCGCGAGCGGGATCATGCCCGTGCTCGCCGCGCTGATCGCCGCGACCGGCGTCGACCCCGTCCTGCTCGCGCTGCCCGTCGCGATGGCGGCGAGCTGGGGCTTCATGCTGCCGTCGGGAACCGGCCCGAATGCGCTGGCGTGGGCAACCGGCCATATCGCGCTGCCACGCATATTGAAGGCGGGACTCGCACTCGACATCATCGGCGTGCCGCTGCTGATCGGAGTGATCTGGACCATCGCGATGATCGGATGATCCCACGCAATATAGTTTCAAACGAAACTTCAGGCGCTATAAGGGCCGCCACACTCAAGGAGCATCCCCCAATGGCCATGCGCGGCAAACCCAAGACGAACACGAAGAAAATCGGCGATCGCGACCTCAGCCCCGCCACGCTGATGATGGGACTCGGCTATGATCCCATGCTCTCCGAAGGTTCGCTGAAGCCGCCGATCTTCCTCACCTCGACCTTCGCGTTCGAAAGCGCGGCCGCAGGCAAGCGTTTCTTCGAGCATATCACGGGCAAGCGCGAAGGCCCCGCCGACGGCCTCGTCTATTCGCGCTTCAACGGCCCGAACCAGGAAATCCTCGAGGACCGCCTTGCGGTCTGGGACGGCGCCGACGACAGCCTTGTCTTTTCCAGCGGCATGTCGGCGATCGCGACCCTGCTCCTCGCGCTGGTCGGCCAGAATGACGTGATCGTCCATTCGGGCCCGCTCTATGCCGCGACCGAGACCTTGATCGCGCGCATCCTGTCGCGCTTCGGCGTCAGCTTCGTCGACTTCCCTGCGGGCGCGACGCGCGAGGAAATCGACGCGATCCTGGCGCGCGCGCAGGCGCTCGCCGACGAAAAGGGCGGCAAGGTCGCGCTCGTCTATCTCGAGAGCCCGGCGAACCCGACCAACGCGCTTGTCGATGTCGAGGCGGTCCGCGCCGCGCGCGACGCCGCTTTCCCGGGCGAGCAAAAACCCGCGATCGCGATCGACAACACCTTCCTCGGCCCGCTGTGGCAAAAGCCGCTGAACCAGGGCGCCGAACTTGTCGTCTATAGCCTCACCAAATATGCCGGCGGCCATTCGGATCTCGTCGCGGGCGGCGTGTCGGGCGACCAGCATCTGCTCAACCTGATCCGCCCGATGCGCAACACGATCGGTACGATCTGCGACCCCAACACCGCGTGGATGCTGCTTCGCAGCCTCGAAACGCTCGAACTGCGCATGAGCCGCGCGGGCGAAAATGCGCTGAAGGTCTGCACTTTCCTCCGCGATCATCCGAAGGTCGAAGGGCTCGGCTATCTCGGCTTCATCAGCGATCCGCGCCAGAAGGATATTTTCGATCGCCACTGCACGGGCGCCGGATCGACCTTCTCGCTCTTCATCAAGGGGGGCGAGGAAGAAAGCTTCCGCTTCCTCGATGCGCTGAAGATCGCCAAGCTCGCGGTCAGCCTCGGCGGCACCGAGACGCTGGCGAGCCATCCGGCGGCGATGACGCATTTGTCGGTCCCCGAAGAACGCAAGAAGGCGCTCGGCATCACCGACAACCTCGTGCGCGTATCGATCGGCATCGAAGACCCCGACGATCTGATCGCCGACTTCGCGCAGGCGCTCGACGCGGTCTAACGACCGCGGCGCGCGCGCCAGTCGACGACCTGCCACCCCATTTGCGGCGCGAGCTTCCTCAGCCCGCGCGAGGGCGTCGTTGCGACCGCCTCGTCGGCGAAATGCAGCATCGGATGGTCGGAGACATGGTCCGAATAGGCCCGGATATGCGCGCTGTCGCGCGTAATATCATTCGCTGCCATCCAGCCGTCGATCCGCGCGAACTTCGCCTCGCCATAACAATTGTCGCCGGCGAGGCGCGCATGGATGTGATCGGCACCGTCGGGTTCGTCGAGCTGCGTCGCGAGGACATCGTCCATGCCGAGCCGCTCGGCGATCGCATCGACATAGAGGTGGAAGGACGCGGTCGCGAGGAGCAGCCGATACCCTGCCTCGCGGTCGGCAGCGATCTGTTCGAGCGCGGCGGGATGCAGCCCGCGCGCGACCACCTTGTCGGCGTAGCTTTCGGCCAGCGGCGCGATTTCGGTCCGGCGAAAGCGTTTGCCGACGAGGAGCCTGAGGTTGATCGCCTTCAGCCGCGACCGGTCGATCAGGCGCAGCGAATAAGCCGCGCCGGCAAGCCCGACGAGCGGCAAAAGCAGCAATCGCCATTGCTGGCGCCGCCGCGCAACATGAATGAGGAAACCGCTGTAAGTCCCTGAACGCGTTATCGTCCGGTCCATGTCGTACATGGCAACGCGATGCGCATAGTCGGGGATCGTCGTGGTGAGCGGCTCTTCCATCCCCCACCCATAGTGTGACCGCGCGACGTGGCCAAGACCCGCGATGCCAGCCATGGATTCGCTTGCCGTCACGGGGCAAATAATACAATGTCCTCCGCACGATGGTGGCCCGGGCGGATTTCGAACACAGCGACGGCGCCGATGGCGCCGAAGTTCGCTTCACGGGCCGTCTGACGCTCGCGCGTCTCGGCGATGTCCCCGCGCGGCTCGACGCGCTCGGCCCGATCGCGACGCTCGACCTCTCGGCGCTCGAACGCATCGACACGGTGGGCGCGTGGATCGTGACGCGCACCGTCAACGAACATGGCGCGCAGGTCGTTGGCGCGACCGAGGAAGCGCAGCGCCTGCTCGACGCGCTGGCGAGCGACAAGAGCGAATATCGCGTCCACCGCGACCGCCGCCCGATGTGGACACGCATGCTCGAGCAGGTGGGCACCGCCAGCGTCGCCATCTGGCACGAACTGATCGGTATCGTGGGCTTTTTCGGCGCGATGATCGTCGCGCTCGGCATCCAGATTCGCGCGCGACGCCGCCTCCGCTGGAACGCGGTCGTCACGCGCTTTCAGGCGGTCGGCGTCGACGCGCTCCCGATCATCGGCCTGATGAGTTTCCTGATCGGGATCGTCATCGCGCAGCAGGGCGCGGTCCAGCTCGAACAATTCGGACTCGAGGTGTTCACGATCAACCTCGTCGGCCGCGCCTCGATCCGCGAACTCGGCTTGCTGATGACCGCAATCATGGTCGCGGGCCGATCGGGGTCGGCCTTTGCGGCGCAGATCGGCACGATGAAGCTGACCGAAGAGGTCGATGCGATGCGCACGATCGGCGTGTCGCCCATGGAGGCGATCGTGCTGCCGCGCGTCGCCGCGTCGACGATCACGATGCCTTTGCTCGGCTTTTACGCCAGCCTGTGCGCGATCGCCGGCGGCGGCGTCTTCTGCTGGATCGGGCTCGATATGCCGCCGCTCACCTATATCCAGCGCTTACGCGAGATCATCCCGATGACCGATTTCTGGATCATGCTGATCAAGGCGCCGGTGTTCGGCATATTGATCGGCGTGACCGGATGTTACGAAGGCATGCAGGTTCGCCAGAATGCCGAAGAAGTCGGCAAGCGCACGACGTCGGCGGTGGTCGCCGCGATCTTCCTGGTCATCGTCCTCGATGCGATGTTCGCCGTCTTCTTCTCTTCGCTGGGATGGAATTGATGAGCGAAGAGATCGAACAGGAAATCAAGGAAGAGCTGGCGGCCGCCGACGCGGTGCGCCCCGAAAAATTCGACGAGGCGATTTGCATTCGCGGCCTTCGCAACCAGTTCGGCGACGCGGTGATCCACGACGGCCTCGACCTCACCGTCCGCTCGGGCGAGATCCTTGGCGTCGTCGGCGGATCGGGGACCGGGAAATCCGTGCTGATGCGCTCGATCATCGGGCTCCAGACGCCCGCCGCGGGCGAAATCGAGGTCTATGGCAAGACGCTCGACACCATCGCCGACGAAGAGGAATCGCGCGACCTGCGCCGGCGCTGGGGGGTGATGTTCCAGGGCGGCGCGCTCTTCTCGACCCTCAGCGTCGCCGAGAATATCCAGGTCCCCTTGCGCGAATATTATCCGCGGCTCGACCAGCGCCTGCTCGACGAAATCGCGGCGTACAAGGTCCAGATGGTCGGCCTGCCCTCCGACGCGGGCCCCAAATATCCCGCCGAGCTGTCGGGCGGCATGGTCAAGCGTGCCGGTCTTGCGCGCGCGCTCGCGCTCGACCCCGCGCTGCTCTTTCTCGACGAACCGACCGCGGGGCTGGATCCGATCGGCGCCGCGAAGTTCGACGAGCTCCTGCGCGGCCTCGCCGATACGATGGGGCTGACCGTTTTCCTGATCACGCACGACCTCGATACGCTCTATGCCACGTGCGACCGCGTCGCGGTGCTCGCCGAAAAGAAGGTGATCGCGGTCGGCACCATCCCCGAATTGCTTGCCACCGAGCATCCGTGGATACAGGATTATTTCAACGGACCCCGCGGGCGCGCGGCTGCAAACTGCAATATCGCGCTGGAGCGGCAGGATAGGAAAAGCTGATGGAAACACGGTCGAACAATGTGCTCGTCGGCGCTTTCGTCCTCTTCTTCACCGCGGCGCTCGCCTTTTTCGTAGTCTGGCTGGCGAACGACAGCGGCGGCGAGAAGCGCGAATATGACATCTTCTTCAAACAGTCGGTCGACGGGCTGAACAAGGGCGCGCAGGTGCAATTTTCGGGCGTGCCGTCGGGGCAGGTCCGCGAGATCGCGCTGTGGCCCGACGACCCGCAATTCGTGCGCGTGCGCATCGAGGTCAACGAAGGCGTCCCCGTGCTGCAGGGCACGACCGCGGCGCTCGAGGGCGTCGGCTTCACCGGCGTTTCGCAAATCTCGCTCGACGGCGCGGTCAAGGGGGCGCCGCCGATCGCCGACAAGGGGCCCGCAGGCAAGCCGGTCATCCCGACGCGAGTCGGCGGTCTGGGCGAACTGCTCAACACCGCACCGCAATTGCTCCAGCGCCTGTCCACCCTGACCGAGCGGCTCGCCGAACTCGCCGACGATGAAAATCAGGCCAGCCTTCGCGGTATCCTCAACAATGTCGAGGCATCGACCGCGATCCTCGCGCGCAACGGCCCGGCGCTCGAACGCGCGCTCGCCGACACGCGCATCGCGATCCAGCAGACGGGCAATGCCGCCGAACAGATCGGTAACCTCGCCGCATCGGCGCAAGGCACGATCGACCGCAATGTCGACCCGGCGATGGCGAATCTGCGCGATACGCTGAAGTCCGCGAATGCGTCAATGGCAACGCTGGAGTCGGCGATTTCCGACGCACGGCCGGGTCTCAAGACCTTCAGCGAAACGACGATCCCCGAAGCCAATGCGCTGATCCGCGACCTGCGCCGCACCTCCGCCTCGCTATCCAGCCTGACCGACAAGCTCGACCAGCAGGGTGCCGGCGCCGTGCTCGGCGGCAGCCAGCTGCCCGATTACAAGAAATGAGGACCCACGCCATGATCCGCCGCCTCCGTGCCCCGCTGCTCGCCGCTGCCGCCGCCGTTTCGCTGTCGGCGTGCATCGGCCTCGGCGGCAAGACCCCGCCCTTCCTGCTGACGCTCGACGCCGACGCGGCTCCCCCGGCCGGGGGAGCGCGCACCGCCGCCGAAGCCGCGACGCTGACGATCCTGATTCCTACCGCGCCGCAAAAGCTGCGCACGACGCGCATCCCGGTGCAGCAGGACGAGGCGAGCGTCGCTTATGTCAAGGATGCGCAATGGGTCGAGGCACCTTCGCGCCTGTTCCAGCGGCTCGTGTCCGAGACCGTGTCGGCGCGGACGTCGCGCGTCGTGCTCGACGAGGGACAATATCTGACGGCGCCGGGCGAGCAGCTCGCGGGCCAGCTGATGGAATTCGGCGTCGATGCGCGCACGAACGAGGCGGTCGTGGTCTATCAGGCGATGCTGGTGGCAGCAGGCGGCAAGACCGTAACCCAACGCCGGTTCGAGGCGCGCGAGGCGATCGGCGGCAAGGTCGAGGCGAAACCCGTCGGCGAAGCGCTGACCCGCGCCGCGAACAAGGTCGCAAGCGACGTGACCGGCTGGCTGGGCGGCTGAACCCGCCCCTCGGCGCAGTTGCCATTTCGGCCGGAGCCGCTTAAGGGCCGCGGCACATCACCCATCGATGCGCCGCCTCTTCCGGGTTTCCGGCCGCGCACTTCCTTTCGAGCCCGCCGACTTGAAAGGACCGTCTTATGGCGTGGGTCATCCTCGCGATCGCCGTCGTTACCGAAATCATCTGGGCGCTGAGCCTGAAATGGGCTGCGACGATCGGCACATGGCAAGCCTCGATCGTGCCCGTGTCGCTCAGCTTCCTCAACATGGCGCTGCTCGCCTTCGCGATGCGCGGCATCTCGGCCGGCACCGCCTATGCGATATGGACCGGGCTCGGCGCGGTCGGGGTGATCATCGGCGGCATCTTCTGGTTCGGCGAGAAGGTAAACGCCGTCCAGGTCGGCTTCATGGCGCTGATCGTGATCGGCGTCGCCGGGACCAAGCTGTTCTCGACGACCTGAGGCGCCTTACCCGAGCAGGCTCTTCGACGCCTGCTCGGTGACGTCGCGCGACAGGCCGGGCTGCGCGAGGATGCGCGCCAGTTCGGCTTTCATCATCGCGGCGCGCGCCTCGTCGAACCGTTTCCAGCGGCCGAGCGGCGGGGTCATCTTCGCCGCCGTCTGCGGGTTCTTTGGATCCAGCGCGATGACAAGGTCGGCGATCAGCCGGTAGCCCGCGCCGTCGGCGCGGTGGAACGCCGCCTGATTGCCCGTCAGTGCGCCATAGAGCGAACGCACGCGGTTGGGGTTCGCGAGCGTGAAGTCGGCGTGCTCCGCCAGTTCCTTCACCGCATCGGCGGTATCGGGGCGCAGCGACCAGGCCTGCACCTGGAACCATTTGTCGAGCACGAGCGGATTGTCGCGATAACGCTGGTAAAAAATGTCGAGCGCGGCCACGCGCTCGTCGCTGTCGCCGTGCGCAAGCGTCGCCAGCGCGGCCTGCCGTTCGGTCATCCCGTCGGCGTCGGAGAAGATGCGGAATGCCAGCGCGGGCGCGTCGTCCGCCCCGGTTGCCGCGAGATAGGCGAGCGCGACGCCGCGCAGGCGGCGGCCGCCTTTTGCGCCCCGCGACAGATCGGTCGCGGGCGGCGCGTGCCCGGAAAGGATCGAACGCCACTCGGTGTCGAGCGCGGCGCCGATCGCCGCTTGCAGCGCGAGCCGTTCGCGCCGGATCGCGTCGGGGTCGACGGTGACCATCTGGTCGCCGATAAAGGCTTCGCTCGGCAGCAAAACCGCCTCGGCGACGAAAGCCGGGTCGCTGTCGCGGCCCGCGAGCGTCTGCGCCACCGCTTCGATCACCGCGCCATTGTCGGCTGTCTTTCCGGCAACCGCAGCGACGAGCGTGTCGAGCATCAGCTGTTGCAGCGCTTCATAACGCGCGAAAGGATCGTCATCGTGCGCGGCGAGCCAGGCGAGTTCGCCCTCCTCGCGCGCGAAATCGACGATCACCGGCGCCGAAAAGCCGCGATTGATCGAAAGCATCGGGCGGCTGCGATAATGACCGAGCGGCACCGCCATTTCGGCGCCGTCCAGCAGCACGAGCTGCTCGGCCTCTTCGCCATGGCCGCCGTCAAGGTCATAGGCCTTGATGCGCAGCGGGATCAGCATCGGCGCCTTGTCGGGCTGGCCCGGCGTCGGCGGGACGGCTTGCGTCAGGTGCAGCGTTCGCGCACCCGTCGCCGCGTCGGTGTCGATCCGCGCGGTGATGCGCGGCGTGCCCGCCTGACCGTACCAGAGGCGGAACTGCGTCAGGTCGATGCCCGCGCCGTCCTCGATCGCGCGCACAAAATCCTCGCACGTCGCCGCCTCGCCATCGTGGCGATCGAAATAGAGGTCGGTGCCTTTGCGAAAACGGTCGGGGCCGACCATCGTCGCCATCATGCGGATGATCTCGGCGCCCTTGTTATAAATGGTCGCGGTATAGAAGTTCGAGATTTCCTGGAAACTGTCGGGGCGGATCGGATGCGCGAGCGGCCCCGCATCCTCCGGGAACTGCGCGGCGCGAAGCAGGCGGACATCCTCGATCCGCTTGACCGGGGGCGAGCCCATGTCGGCGGAGAAATTTTGGTCGCGAAAGACCGTGAAGCCTTCCTTCAGGCTGAGCTGGAACCAGTCGCGGCAGGTCACGCGATTGCCCGACCAGTTATGGAAATATTCGTGCGCGACGACGCCTTCGACCCCGTCATAATCGACGTCGGTCGCGGTGTCGGGGTCGGCGAGGATATAGCGGGTGTTGAAGACGTTGAGCCCCTTATTCTCCATCGCCCCCATGTTGAAATCGCTGACCGCGACGATGTTGAACAGGTCGAGGTCATATTCGCGGCCATAGACGCGCTCGTCCCACGCCATGCTGTCCTTCAGTGCCTGCATCGCGTGGCCGGTACGCGCTTCGTCGCCGCCCCGGACCCAGATGCCCAGTTCGACCTCGCGCCCCGACATCGTCGTAAAGCTGTCCTTGTTGACGACGAGGTCGCCGGCGACGAGCGCGAACAGATAGGAAGGCTTGGGCCAGGGGTCTTCCCACAGCGCCCAGTGCGTGCCGCCCGCTCCTTGGCCCTGCTCGATACAATTGCCGTTCGACAACAGGATCGGGAACTGCGCCTTGTCGCCTTCCATACGCACCTTGTAGCGGCTCAGCACGTCGGGCCGGTCGGGGTGGAAGGTGATGCGACGGAATCCCTCGGCCTCGCACTGCGTGCACAGCATGCCGTTCGACGCGTAAAGGCCCATCAATTGCGTGTTCGTCGCCGGGTTGACGACCGTATCGACCTCGACCGTCGCCGCGGTTCGCTCGCCGAGGTCGACGATCAGGTCGCCGCCGCCCATGCGCCAATCATTCCACACCTCGCCATCGACGCGCACCGCCGCCGGGGTGATCCCGTCACCGCGTAGCGTCAACACCGCCGGCGCATCGGCATCGCGCACCACCGACAGCACCGCACCGACCCTGGTTTCATCGACCCCCAGCGCGAAATCGAGCGCGATGTCGGGAACCTGCCACTCGGGCGGGCGATAATCGCCGCGATGGATGGTGACGGGAACGGCGGGCGTGGAAGAGGCGTCGGTCATGCGATCGATCTAGGCACAGCGCCCTCGACACGCAATAAGGCGCGCGATGGGACAGATGCTGATTTTCGGAACGGGCTATGCGGCGAGCCATCTCGCCGACCGGCTGCGCGCGCGCGGCTGGGAGGTCGCGGGAACGACACGGGACGGGCGCGCGGGCAGTATCGCCTTTGCCGACGATGTCGCGGTGCTCGCGGCGCTACGCGGCGCCACGCATATCCTGTCGTCGGTGCCGCCCGCCGACGGCGCCGATCCGGTGCTCGCGCGCTACGGCGAAGCGATCGCTCTCGCCCCGGCCACATGGACAGGCTATCTCTCTTCGACCGGCGTCTATGGCGACACAGCGGGCGCGTGGGTCGACGAAAGCGCGCCCGTCAAAGGCCGCCGTCCCGACCGCAACGCCGCCGATGCGGCATGGGGAAGCCTGCGCGGCGATATTCGCATCTTCCGCCTCCCCGGCATCTATGGCCCGGGCCGCTCGATCCTCGAGCGCATAGCCGAGGGCCGCGCGCACAGGACCGACCTGCCCGCGCAGGTTTTCAGCCGCGTCCATGTCGATGACATCGCGGGCGGCGTCATCGCCTCGTTCCGGGGTCCGGCAGGGGTCTATAATCTCGCCGACGACGAACCCTGCCACCAGAACCGCCTCGTCGAATGGGGCTGCGCGATGCTCGGCGCGCCGCTGCCGCCACTCCAGTCGCTCGACGAGGCCGGCCTGTCGCCCGCCGCGCGCGCCTTCTATGCCGAGAACCGCCGCGTCGCGAACGGCAAGGCGAAACGCCTGCTCGGCTGGAACCCGCGCTATCCGAGCTTTCGCGAAGGTCTAGCGGCGAGCGCCTAGATCAGCACGTCGACGGTGTGGATCAGCACGCCGACGAGGCCGCCGACCAAAGTCCCATTGATGCGGATATATTGCAGATCGTCGCCGACCGCATTTTCCAGCCGGTCGGTGATCGTCTTCGCATCCCAGCCGCGGATCGTATCCGAGACGAGCTTGAGCGCCGTCTCGCCATAGCTGTCGACCATGCCGACGACCGCACGGCGCGCATAGCGGTTGAGCGTGCGCTTGATCCCCGCATCCTCGCCGAGCATCGCACCGAACTGGGTGACGAGTTCGCCGATCCGCCCCGCGAGCATCGTATCGGGGTTGCGCGCGGCCTTCAGCAGCGCGGTGCGCCCCTGTTCCCACAATCCGTCGAGCCAGCGCTTCACCGCCTTGTTCTCGAGCAGTTCGTCGCGAACCTTGGCTACCTTCGCCTTCACCTCGGGATCGTGCTGAAGGTCGAGCGCCATCTTGGCGAGCCCTTCCTCGACGCGGATGCGCAAGGGGTGCGTCTCGTCGACCGCCATTTCGCTGAGCAGCTTCGACAGCCCCGCGACGATGCGATTCGAAATGCTTTCGTCGAGCCCGGTGAAGCGCACGATCGCGTTGCTATTGTCGTGCACCATCTGGTGGATCAGATGCTCGTTGAGTTCGAGCGTCTTCGATCCCCATTTGACCATCGCATCCAGAAGAGGCTGGTGCCGCCCCTCGGCGAGCGCCGCTTGCAGCGCCTGTCCGAGCAAGGGCGCGACGTCGAGCTCGCGCAAGCGGTCGGCGATCGCCGACTTGACCATGCCGCCGAGGCGTTGCTGGTCGAGCGCGCCGAGCCCGTCGGCGATGATCCGCGACGCGCCGAGCCGCAGCCGCCCGCCGCCCTCGCCGGGTTCGGAGAGGAATTTGCCGACCGCACCCGCGACGTCGACCGTCTGCATCTTGCGCGCGATCAGGCGCGGCAGCAGGAAGTTGGTGAGCAGGAAGCGCGCGAGCGTGTCGCCGATGCGGTTCTTGTTGCGCGGGACGATGGCCGTATGGGGAATGGGCAGCCCCATCGGGTGGCGAAACAGCGCGGTCACCGCAAACCAGTCGGCGAGCCCGCCGACCATTGCCGCCTCGGCAAAGGCGCGAACGAAACCGATCGCCGGATGGACGTCCTGAAAATATTTGGCGCCGATGAAGACAAACGCCATGACGACGAGCAGACCCGTCGCGACGACGCGGATATTCGACCCTTTCGCCGGAATGGCGACGCCAATCGGGCGGTGAAGCGTACGGTCCGTCATGCACACCAAATGGCGAAATGCCGCAAAGGTTGCAACCGGCGCAGTGGCTTACCGCGCCGGCCGATCCCCTTTACTCCGCCGGTTCGGGCACGGGCGCCCCGTGCGGCTTGCTATCGTCGCCCTTCTTGTAGGTAAGCAGGTTACGCGAGAAGAAGCGGCCGAGGCGCTTTTCGATGCTGTCGGCGAGGCTGAAGCCTGCGGGGACGATCAGCAAGGTCAGCAGCGTCGACAGGATCAGGCCGCCGATCACGACCACGCCCATCGGTGCGCGCCACGCCCCGTCGCCCGACAGCGAGATCGCCGTCGGCACCATGCCCGCGACCATCGCGACGGTCGTCATCACGATCGGCTGCGCGCGCTTGCGCCCGGCGTCGAGCAGCGCCTCCATCTTGGCGACGCCATGGTCCATCTCCTCGATCGCGAAATCGACGAGCAGGATCGAGTTCTTCGCCACGATGCCGAGCAACATCAGGAGGCCGATATAGACGGGCATCGAGATTTCCATGCCGGTGACCGCGAGGCCGAGCAGGCCGCCGAGCGGCGCGAGCAGCAGCGACGACATGTTGACGAGCGGCGACAGGAAGCGGCGGTAAAGGAGCACCAGCGTCGAGAAGACGAGCATCAGCCCCGACACGACCGCGATCATGAAGTTGGTGATCAGCTCGGCCTGCCACTTGGCGTCGCCCTGGATGACCTTGCGGATACCCTGCGGCATATTCTTGACCGCGGGCAGCGCATCGATCTTTTTCTGCGCTTCGCCCGTAACGAGTCCGGGAGCGAGGTCGGCACCGATCACGATGCGCCGCGTCTGGTTATAGCGGCGAAGCTCGGTCGGCCCGGCGCCGAAGCCGATTTCGGCGACCGATTTCAGCGGCACCGTGGTCCCGCGCGAGGTCGGCACCGGCAGGTTCTCGATCGTCGCGAGGCTGCGGCGCGAATCTTCGGACAGCAGCACGCGGATCGGGATCTGGCGATCCGAGAGCGAGAATTTCGCCGCATTCTGATCAATGTCGCCCAAAGTCGCGATACGGATCGTCTGGCTGAGCGATGCGGTCGTCACGCCGAGTTCGGCGGCAAGGTCCATCCGCGGGTTGACGATGATTTCGGGGCGCGGAATGTCGCCCTCGATCCGCGGCGCGCGCAGTTCCTTCACCCCGCCCATCTGCTCGACGATCAGGCGCGCGTGCTTTTCGAGCGCGACCGGGTCGTCGCCGCCGATGACCATGGTGATATCGCGGCCCGAAAAGCCGCCCGACTGGCTCTGGAACGACACGCGCGCATCGGGGATGGCGGCCAGCTTCGGTTGCAGGCTGCGCTCCCATTCGACACTGCTCATCGGCCGCTCTTTCTTGAGCGTGATGAAGGCGTTTCCGCCACCGACATTGACGTCGTAGAATGCCGTTTCGACGACCGGGCTGTTGTCGAGGATCGCGCCGATCTGCCGGACGATTTCCTCGCTCTGCGCCAGCGTCGAACCCGGCGGCAGCTCATAACGCACCTGGCTGTAATCGCTGTTGATCGTCGGCTGGAACTGCTGCGGCAGGACCATGAACAAGAGGATGCTCGACGCGAAGGCGAGGAAACCGATGCCGACAATCCACACGCGGTGGTCGAACAGGCGGGCGTAGGCGCGCTGCACCATGAACTTTGCCCAATGCGTGTACGCCCACTGGCGCATGCCCAGCACATGCGCGAGCGCGCCGAGGAGGATCGCGACAAGGCTTGCCCCGAGGAAAACGAAGAGCGCGGTGAACGGCGTCTGCAGCAGGAAGTAGAGCGCCGGATTGGGGCCGTCCTGCCCCGCCGGGACCGGCTGGAAATAGTTGTAGATGGCAAACAGGACGTAGAGGCCCGCGAGCACGAGGGGCACGCCCAGATAGGCCAGCTTCGTCGTCGCCTCCTCGTAACGCGCGCGCACGGCCCGATGCTTCGTGCTGTCGAGCGTCCACGCGAGTACCTTTTCGTACCGGTCGACCCACGGTCCCGACGCATGGTCCTGCTCGCCCTGCGCCGACAGGAAATAGGCGGCGATCATTGGCGTAATCATACGCGCGACCGCGAGGCTGACGAGCACCGCAAAGACGACGGTCATCCCGAACTGGATGAAGAACTGGCCCGACACGCCCGGCATCAGCGCGACGGGGAGGAAGACCGCGACGATCGACATCGTCGTGGCGACGACCGCGAGGCCGATTTCGTCGGCGGCGTCGATCGAAGCCTGATAGGCGGTCTTGCCCATGCGCATATGTCTGACGATATTCTCGATCTCGACGATCGCATCGTCGACGAGCACGCCTGCAACGAGGCTGAGCGCGAGCAGCGACAGGCTGTTCAGCGAGAAACCCATCAAGTCCATGAACCAGAAGGTCGGGATCGCCGACAGCGGGATCGCCAGCGCACTGATCAGCGTCGCGCGCCAGTCGCGCAGGAACAGGAAGACGACGACGACGGCGAGCACCGCGCCCTCGATCATCGCGAGCATCGAGCTGCGATATTGTTCCTTGGTATATTCGGTGCGCGTGAAGAGGATCTTGAAGTCGACCTTGGGGTTGTTCTTCTTGATCTCGGCGAGCTTCTTCATCGTCTCGTCGTGGATCGTGACGTCCGACGCGCCCTTGGCCTTCTCGATCGAGAAGCTGAGCACCTGCCGCCCCTTGATCTTCGCAAGGTTGCGCTGTTCGGCATAGCCGTCGGTCACCTTCGCGATATCCGACAGGCGAATGGTGCGGCCGTTGCCGATCGACAGGCGCGTTTCGCCGAGCTGGAACGCGTTGGCGGCGTTGCCGAGCACGCGCACCGCTTGCTCGGACCCGGCGATTTCGGTGCGCCCGCCCGCGGCGTTGACGTTCGTCTGGCGCAGCTGCTGGTTCACCTGGCTGGCGGTCAGGCCATAGCTTTGCATCCGTGCCGGATCGAGGATCACGCGGATTTCGCGGTCGACGCCGCCCGAGCGGCGCACCTGGCTCATGCCGGGGATCGAGAGCAATTCCTTGGCGACGCTGTTGTCGACGAACCACGACAATTGTTCGAGCGTCATGTCCGACGCCTCGACCGCGAAATAGGTGATCGGGCCGCCCGCGATGTCGACGCGCACGACCTGCGGTTCGAGAATACCGTCGGGCAGGTCGCTGCGGATCTGCGAAATCGCCTGGTTCACGTCGTTATAGGCGCGGTCGATCGGGGTGCCGATCGCGAACTGCACCATCGTGCGGCTGTTGCCTTCGCCGACATAGGACGACATTTCGTCGACGCCGCTGACCCCGCGCACCGCCGCCTCGACGCGCTGGGTCACCTGCGTTTCAAGCTCCGACGGCGCCGCGCCGGGCTGCGCGACGATCACCTGCACCGCCGGGAATTCGATGTCCGGATTGTCGTTGACGTCCATCCGGTTGAAGCTGACGATACCCGCCAGCAACAGCAGCACGAACATGACGATCGGCGGCACCGGATTGCGGATGCACCAGGCGGAGATGTTGCGGAAGCTCATGATTCAGACGCCTTTGTGCGAGACCGGCCCGGATTGCCTTATTGCGACGATTTCTGGACCACCGGCTTCACCTTGTCGCCGGGGTTGAGGAAGGCGCCGGCGAGCACGACGACGCGTTCGGTGCCGTCGAGCCCCGACGCGATCGACACGCCATCGTCGGTCACGGTACCGACCTTGACCAGTCGGCGCTGGATCTGGTTCTTGTTGTCGACGATCAGCACGAAATTGCCTTCGGGACCGCTCTGCACCGCGCTTTCGGGAAGCATCGGCGCCTGCTCGGTGCCCGCGACGAGGCGCGCGTCGGCGAAGCCGCCGGGACGGAGCGCCGCGCTGTACGGAAGCGCGATGCGCACCATGCCCTGCCGCGTGTCGGGATTGACCACCGGCGACACCTGCCACACCGGCCCCGTGATCTGCACATTGGTGCCGACGGGGTTCACCGTCGCGCGCGTGCCGACGCGGACGCGCTGCAAATCGGCCTCCGCCATCTGCGCCATCATTTCCATCTCGCCGCCGCGCGCCATGCGGAACAGCACGCCGCTGCCCGCACCGACGATCTGGCCGGTCTCGACCTGGCGCGTCAGCACCAGGCCCGCCGCCGGGGCGACGATGTTGAGGCGGCCGTTGCGCGCCTGCGCCTCGGCATATTGCGCCTGCGCGACGCGGACGCGCGCATTGGCGGCGTCGCGGGTCGCGCGTTTGCGGTCCATGTCGGCCTTCGAAATGAAGCCGCGGCCGACCAGCGCCTGCGCGCGTTCGAGTTCGGCCTGCGCCAGGTCGGCATCGGCCTGCGCGACGCGGATCGAAGCGGCAAGGCTCGCCGCCTGCTGCGTCTGGACCGAGCGGTCGATGATCGCGAGCGGCTGGCCGGCGTTGACCCACTGGCCGGGCTCGACGAGCACGCGGACGACCTGACCGCCTTCGCCGACGACGCCGACGGGCATTTCACGGCGCGCCGCGATCGTGCCGTTCGTCGAAATCGTCGCTTCGACCGACTGGCGGCCGGGGATGACGACCGTGATGTTGGGAATGCTGGCCGCGCCGGGACCGCCCGCAGCGCCCTCGCCGCCGGCTGCGCCGCCCTTGCTCGAGCTGAAGGCGTACCATGTCGCCGCGAGCGCAAGCGCGATCAGCACCAGCGCGACGATCAGCCGTGTCCGGTTCCGGCGGCTGTCCGCCTCTTCATAATAGCTCTGCGTGCCCGCCAGGCTGTCCATCGAATCCACTTTCCGCTCGTAGTTCACGCCGATTCCCTCCCTGACTTGCGCGGCTTCCGGTACGGCAGGCACGGCAGCGCCCATCCCCCTTCACCCCGCGCGACAGGATCGATCCTGCACGAGGTGTATTACCTAATTAAATCACCACTGGCAAGAGGCGAAACTTCGCCCTCTCCCCGCGCCCCGGACGGCGGGCCATAGGCGTATCTGCGTGCGATTTCCAGTGGTTACGGACATGAAAAAGGGCGGCGCGCCCCGGGGGGCGGCCACCCTCTTGTCTTGGCGCCGGTCGCGAAGGAACCGGCTGTCAGTTAGCGGCGGTCAGCGAACGCGCCCGCGCCGGACGAGGTTGACGATCCCGAGCAGAAGCACCGCACCGATGAACGCGGTCAGGAGGGTCATCGGGTCGAATGCATCGCCGCGCAAATGGCCTCCGCCAAGAAAGCGGCCAAACAGGAAGCGGCCGAGGATCGAACCGATACAGCCGACGATGATGTTGAGGAAGATACCTTGCTGCGCATCGGTGCGCATGACGATGCTCGCCAACCAGCCGATAACGCCGCCCATGATGATTGCGATAATGAAATCCATGACATTGACCCCCTACGATCGTTGTTGGCGCCTGACCCTGCAGGCATCACATTGGTAACTCAAATATTTGATATCGCCTAGCGGAATGGCGGCGGTGCCACGACGCCTCGCCGCCGCCCGGTTCAGCGGACGCTGCCGCGCCGGATCAGGTTGATGATGCCCAGCAGCACGACCGCGCCGATAAAGGCCCACAGCAGGCCGACCGGACTGAAGGTATCGAGACTGGCCCCCATGCCGAAAAAGCTGCCGAGGAAATTGCCGAGGAACGCACCCACGATCCCGACGACGACGTTGAGGATAATCCCCTGCTGCGCATCGGTGCGCATGACGATGCTGGCGAGCCAGCCGATGATGCCGCCGACGATCAAAGTGATGATCAAACCCATGATTTTCCCTTCCCTGAAGCGGCCGGGCAAACGCCGACACCCGGCTCCCATGCGAACGTCCGGTCGCGCCCGGACATCGTTTCAACGATGACAGAGGAATGCGGCCAGGGAGCGAAAGGTTCCCGGCCGGCCCGCGCGGGCTCGGCCGGGAAAGTGGGATCGGTTCCTGATCGGGAACGTCTCCGGGTCGCAATTTCGGGATTAAGCAGCCGCGTTTGACGCTGTTGTGACGAAGCGCACAGCCGCGAAAATAAATGGCGGGCGTGGAGGCAGCGGCCGGCGCTGCTGCTACGCGATGCGGAGGTCCCGCCCGGCACGCGAGCGCTCGACAAGGAACGCGCATACGAAATGGGGGCCGGCATCGCTGCCAACCCCCACTATCCGGCTTTGCCCCACGTACCTCGCTCCACCTCATCCCGTTCCGCTTTTCTTGCGATCAGCGGCCCGCAAAACGATGCGTCGCGGCGCACGCCGGAACAATCCGGCGACGGTTTGGTCGGCCCCCTTTCGGGGGCCGGCCGCACCTGGAAAGCCCTTCATCATCTCTTCTTGCGTCCGCCGAAGCGGTCGCTGTCCAAGCGATGGACTGCATTTCCTGTACCCGATCGGGTCCGCATCAACTCGTGGGAATCGCTGCGTTCCGTGACCAGGCTATCGGTCGATTTCCTCGTCAATCCGTCCGTTCTCTTCCGGCTAGTCTTGCAACTACCCTTGATGTCCCGGTGGTTCGTCGTCTCTGTCGTCCGATGATTTGAAGCTGACATGAAGCTTTGGACGCGCCAACAAAAAAGGAGCGAAAAGCCCCCGCGGATCGCCCCCGCTTGTGGATAAGTCCGGCATTAGCAACAAGCGGATTCGCCGCAGCATTTTTGTAACAGCAGTGCAGCATTTTCGGATTCGGTTTCAGGCCGAATCGCGCCCGCCGATCAGCTCCGCGAGTCGCGACTCGGCGTCTGGGCCAAAAAAAAGCGGGACCCGCAGGCCCCGCTCCCTTTTCATAAGGGTCGAAGGACGATCAACCCTTCACGGTCACCTCGACCCGGCGCGCCGCCGAATTGTCGGTGCCCGTCGTCGTCGCTTCGGCCGGCTTTTCCAGCACGACCCGGTCGGCCGCGAAGCCGAGCTTCTCGAGCGCCGCCTTGACACTCTGCGCGCGGTTCTTCGACAGTTCGGCATTGGCCGCCGCATTGCCCGTCGGGTCGTTATAGCCCGAAACCGCCAGCGTCGCGGCCGGATTGGCGTCGAGATAGGCCTTTACCGCCGATGCCGCGGTTGTCAGGTCGTTCGACACCTCCGATTTGCCCGTGTCGAAGTAGACGGTGAGCATCGGCTTGCCCTCGCGGTCCGCCGCGACGACGCCCGCGCCTGCGGGGATCGCCGCCGCAGTGGCCGTGCCGGCCGCGCCGGTTGTGTCGACGGTGCCATCGCCCGGCGCCACACTCTCGCTGATCGCCGTGTCGTCGGTGGCCGGCGCAACCGCGGCGTCCTGTTTCGAACAATAGCGCAGGCCGAAGAAGATCAGCGCGGCGAGGACAAGGGCGAGAAGCAGCCAACCGAGCCAGCCCATGCCGCCGCCGCTATCGCCGCTGCTGCCGATATCGCCGGTGCCGCCCGAATAGGCCTGTTGCGGACTGGCCGCCGCAGGCGCCGGGTCCACGGGCGCGGCGGCCGGTGGAGGTGCAGCGGCCGCCGGCGCCGCCGCGGAAGCCCCGGCGAGGCCCGCCGCAGCGAGCGGTGCGGCGGATGCGCCCGGATCGTCCTTGGGAGCATCGCCGTCCGCGCCGCCAATGGCCGCCATCGCTGCGGCCGCACCGGCGCCGCCGACCGCGCCCGCTGCACCGCCGAACAGCGTGAGCAGGCCGAAATGCCGCGCGAGGAGGTAATAGACGGTGACGCGGTTCTTGGTCCGGTCGCCCTTCATCTGTTCGCCGACATTCGCGATCGCCGCGTCGAGCGTCGCATCGTCGTCGGTCAGTCCCAGCTTCTTCTTGAGGAAATTCTCGCGAACGCGGTCGGTTTCCTTCTTGTCGGTAAAGGAGACAAGCGAGGAATCGCGATTTCGAAGTGCGATGCCCAGATATTTGATGATCGCCGACACCACCGCTTCGTCGGCGTCCGCGACATATTTCCTGACATCCGCCAGCCAATCTTCTGCCATGCGATTATCCTCCTGCCAGACGCAAGAATTCGCCGTCAGACGCTCGCACGGGGGGCGAGACTCGCGCCTTAGGAGGCGGAACTTATATCATTTTCCGCAAATGCAACATCGCGGGGCCGGATAGCGCGACTTATCGCTTGCCGAGGTCGCCCTTGCCCACGGTGCCCGATGCCATCTCCAGCATCCGGTCGAGGCTCTTGCGCGCGGCGAGGCGGAGCCCCTCTTCCATCTCGATCTGCGGCTTCAAATCGCGCAGCGCGATGTAGAGCTTCTCCATCGTGTTGAGCGCCATGTACGGGCAGATGTTGCAGTTGCAGTTACCGTCGGCGCCGGGCGCGCCGATGAAATTCTTCTCGGGCAGCGCGAGCTCCATCTGATGGATGATGTGCGGCTCGGTCGCGACGATCAGCGTGTCGCCGGGGAAGCTTTTCGCAAACTGCAGGATGCCACTGGTCGATCCGACATAGTCGGCATGATCGACGATATGCGGCGGACATTCGGGGTGCGCCGCGACGGGGGCCCCCGGATGCTGGGCCTTCAATTTGATCAGCTCGGTTTCGCTGAACGCTTCGTGCACGATGCACACGCCGGGCCACAGCAGCATCTCGCGCCCGAACTTGCGGTTGAGATAGCCGCCGAGATGGCGGTCGGGACCGAAGATGATCGGCTGGTCCTCGGGGATCTGGCTGATGATCGTCTCGGCGCTCGACGAGGTGACGATGATGTCGGAGAGCGCCTTCACCGCCGCCGAGCAATTGATGTAGGTCAGCGCGATATGGTTCGGATGCGCCTCGCGGAACCGCTTGAACTGTTCGGGCGGGCAACTGTCCTCGAGGCTGCAACCCGCGTCCATGTCGGGCAGGATCACGGTCTTTTCGGGGCTGAGAATCTTTGCAGTCTCGGCCATGAACTTGACGCCGCAAAAGGCGATGACGTCGGCGTCGGTGTCGGCCGCCTTGCGCGACAGTTCGAGCGAATCGCCGACGAAATCGGCCAGATCCTGAATCTCGGGCTTCTGGTAATAATGCGCGAGGATGACGGCGTTGCGTTCCTTGCGCAGGCGCTCGATTTCGGCGCGCAGGTCGAGGCCTGAGAGATTCTCGCGAACGGGAGCAGTCATGGCGTTTCCTTATATGGCTTTTGCCTTGGCGCACCCCCTACACCGCTGCCCGCGGGAGGGCAATTCGGCTATCGACCGGCAAGCTGCTCCGCAAGCGCGATGACAGGGGGCGTCATCGCCAACAGCGATATGGCGACGCGCGTCGCGATGACAACCGCACCGATCGCCCATGTCGCCGGATGCACCGCACCGCGCGTCCGGCGGTCATAGGCCGCGACGATCGCGACGACCGCCAGCTGGCAAAGTGCCACCGCCGGCTCCGCCCATGGCCCCATCAACGGAATCGGAAGCAACCGGCCGAGCGCGGGTTCGAGGATTACGATCGTCGCCCCAATCATCAGCCGCCGGTGCCAGTCGGTCGCGCTGCGCCGCCGGATCGCCCACGCGACCATCGCGCCGAATACCAGCGACTCGGTCACCGTCAGCGCGAGGAAATAGGGCGGCGTGAAAAAGGGCGGAAAGCGGTTCAGTACCAGCGACGCGATGCCGGTGAAAACGCCGAGGCAGGTGATGAAGATCGCGAGCAGCCCGCCGATCCGCCCAAGTTGGCGATGCCGCGCCAGATTGCCCTGCGACACAAGCGTCGGCTGCGCGATCAGCAACGCGAGCCACGCGAGCATCGCGACACCGTGGACATGGACCCAAAAGGGCGCCGCGACCGGATCGACAAAACCCCGCAGCGCGAATTGCAGGAAACCGAAGACGATGAAGATCGCGAGGCCGATCGCCATGCGATGCCAGAAAAGTTCGGCGCGCGCGGCGCCCCCCGCTGTCGTAGCCATGCCCTGTTCCCCTGCCCGACCCGGGCCGAAGAATAGCACCGCACCAAAGATACGGAAGCCGGGTTTTACCCAGTCGGGGCGTCGGCGAAGCGCGCGGTCACCTTGGCTTCGATACCGGCGGCTTTCAACGGCATGGCGAAGCTCTGCTCGACCGCGGTACGCGCCGCACCCTGCGCGAGGCGCATCGGGGTCGCGCCCTTCGCCTGCGCGATCAGCTCCTCCTGCGCGCGCTTGCGATTGGCGGCGTCGAGCGTGCGTTCGGCATCGGTCAGGGTGAGCAGGATTTCGCCATCGCGATACTCGCTGATCGCATCGATATCGATTTCGGGTCCCGCGAGCCGCAGCGGCGGCAAGGTGACGGTGAGCGCATTGGTCGCCGCATCCCAATCGAGGTCCGATTGCCTGAGCTTGCCGAGGTCGAGTTCGTAGCGGACCGTGCCCGGCATGATCAGCGTCTTCTTCGCGCTCAGCCCCATCCGGCTCTGCGTCGAGGTCACCACCGCGACATAGCGCGCGGTGAAGGGAACGAGCACATTCTGTTCCTGGAGGCCCTGCAGGCTCGCGGCGACGACGGTTTCGGGGTCATAGCCCTTTTGCCAGTCCTGCCATGCCGCGACCGCCCACCAGACGGCGACGAGCAGCAACGCCGCGGCGGCGAGCAGGATGAGACGGGGGGCGAGGCGAGCGGGGGAGGCGGTCATGGTGTCGTATAATCCGAACAATCGGGCGCCGGCCGGTCCATTTCATAGCGCGACGTCGCGGGGTTATAGCGCAGCGTGCGTTCATAGCTGCACTCGGGGTCTTTCGCGTGGACGAGGTCCGCTGCCTTGAGTCGCAGTCCGCCATTGTCCTGCGACCGGCGCGCGGTGCGAGGGTAGGCGGTCGCCACCGCGCGATAGGTCAGCGCGGGGAGCTCGCCCGCCTCGGCAGGCCCGGCGGACAGCGTGCCGGTGAAATTATATTCGTCGTGGCACGCCTCGCGCCGATCCTTCATCGCCTGTTCGGAAAAACAGGCGCGGATCATCAGCGAGCTGTCCCACACGACATCGAGCACCTCGTCGCCGACGCGCATGTTCGACGGCGTGGTGTCGAGGCGCAGCAGGCGCAGCCGGCTGCCGTTACCGCCGCCCCCCGAATACATAGCCGTCTGGCTGGTCACGACGCCCATCAGATATTGGCGTGCATCGGCCAGCGCGTCGCCGTGTGGCGCTACGGCGATCAGATAGGGCCAGAGGTCGAGCGACTGGCCGTCGTCGCGGCTGTACGGAAGCGGCAGATCGCGCGCATCGTCGGTCATTGGCGCCGTCAGGACGAGCCCGCCCTCGGCCCCGCCCGCCTTTGCCGGCCCCGGCAGGTCGAGGCACAGGCTTTTGTCGGGAAGGCATTTCCGGTCGCCCTCTCCCGCCACCAGCGCGATGACGACCGGATCGGACGCGGCGGCGGGCTGCGCGGCAGCAATCAAAAGCGCGAGCAGCATCAGGCGAGCGTCCATTCGTCATTCTGCGCCCGAACGGCGCCGCGCGTCTGGAGGTCGATCAGATGCGCGAGCACCGAGCGGCCGGCGGCGCCATTGAGCCGCGGATCCAGCCCCTTGTACATATGCTGCACCATTTCGGGGATGACGCGTGTCCCCTTTTCGAGTTCGCGCAAGATCTGCCGCTCGCGCTGCTTGCGGTGGCCGAGCATCCCGCGCACGAGCTGCCGCGGCTTGGTCACCGCGGGGCCGTGCGCCGGATAATAGACGCGGTCGTCGCGGTCATAGAGTTTCGAAAGGCTGGCCATATAGGCGGCCATGTCACCGTCGGGCGGGCTGACGACGCTGGTCGACCACGCCATGACATGATCGCCGGTGAACAGCGCACCGCTTTCGACGAGCCCGAAGCACAGATGATTCGACGTGTGCCCGGGGGTCGCGACCGCCTCGAGTGTCCAGCCGTCGCCCGCAATCCGCTCGCCGTCGGCGAGGACGCGGTCGGGGGCATAATCGGCATCGAAGGCCGAATCGGCGCGCGGGCCATCGTCGGACAGCGCCAGCGGCGCGCAGCCAATGATCGGGGCGCCAGTCGCTGCTTTCAGCGGCGCGGCGGCGGGCGAATGGTCGCGGTGGGTGTGCGTGCACAGGATCGCGGCGACGCGCTGGCCATCGACGGCGCGCAGGATCGCATCGACATGCCCTGTGCCATTGATGTCGGCGGGGTCGCCGATGCTCAGGCCCGAACCGGTCGGGCCGGGGTCGATCACCGCGACGTCGCTGCCCGCGCCGACGATCCACGTCTGGGTGCCGGTGAAGGTATAAGGCGACGGGTTCGGCGCGAGCACGCGCCGCACCAACGGCTCATGCTGCTCGCAATCGCCGGCGCGGATGCTGTCGGGCCAGGGCTTTTCTTCGCTCATGCCGCCCATGTGGCATCGCAAGGGGCGAAGGAAAAGACATGCGCGTCAAAAAGAGGGGACGTGAAAAAGGGAGCGACGTGCGTCACTCCCTTTCCCCGCCCCTGCCGCCGGCCCCACCGGGGAGCAAAGACCGGCGTCGAAGCTGCTCGGGCTAATCGCCCGATTTCTCTATCTCGGCGATCGCCTTGTCGAGGTCGGCGGCGACCTTGGTGCGCATGTCTTCGGACAGGGTGCGCGCACGTTCGCCTTCGGCGAAAGCTTCGCGCGCCTTCTTGAGCGCCGACAGCCGCGCGGCCTTGGCTTCGGGCCCGTCGCTGCACGCGAACATCATGACGTGGCTGCGCTTGTTGCCGTCGCTTTCGTCGCGGTTGACGATCGGCGCGTTTTGCTTGCTGCCGCATTTGCCCATGACGAACGCCTTGCCGTCCATCGTCCAGGCGCGAACGGGCATGGGCGGCATCGGGGGCATCGGCGGCATCGGGGCCATGGCCGTGCGAAGGCGCTCCCTGCGCTTGGCTTCGAGCTTGTCGGCGATCGCCTCGGCGCGCTTGCCGGTGACTCCCTGTTCCTTGAGCGTCGCGATGACATCGTCGCGCGACAAGCCGCCGTGCGAACGGATCTCGATGCGGCGCATCTTATCCTTCCCGTCGGCGGGAGCGAACATCACCGTGGGCGCCTTGCTTTCGCCTTCGCCGTCGCGGCGGATGACGATGCGGTGCACTTCGCGCTTATTCTTGCCGTCGTCGGCTGTGCTGTCGTCGCTCTGCTCGGTGAAGACCATCACGCCGGGCGCGTCGGGGGCTGCGAGCGCCTCGGGCGGCGGCGGCGCGTCGGGAGCGGGCGGCGGCGCGGGGACATCGGCGGTCTGGGCCCTCGCCACCACGATCCCCGCGGGGACGAGCGTCGCGGTCGCGCCAAGCACCGCGAGCGTCGCGCTGCCGATCAGCAACCGGCCGACCAGCCCGCGCTTTTTCGAAATATCCTGCCTCGTCAACATTGTGAGCCTCTCCTGCAGATTATCGTGGACCGCCATCGGCGCGGCGAGCGACAAGCGCGGCCCGACCGCCGCCTTGACGATCGCGGTCGCATAGCGCGCGGTGCGCTCGCCCCGTTCGTCCTGGTCGGCCATCGTCAGCACGCGCGCATCGCATGCCGCTTCCTGGTCGAACCGGAAGGCGCGGATGGCGCGCCAGGCAAAGGGATTGAACCATTGCGCGGCGAGCAGCACGAGCGCCGCGCTGTTCGCCCACAGATCGCCGTGGCGGTGGTGCGACAGCTCATGATCGATCGCCAGCGCGCGCTCCTCGGCGACATAGCGCGCGAAGAAATCATGCGGCACGGCAACGTAGCGCCGCCACAGCCCGAAAGCGACCGGACCATCGACCGCATCGGACATCACCAGCCGGATCGTGCCGATCGGTTCGAGTTCGACCGCATCGCCCAGCACTTCGCGGCGAAAGCGCTGGTGCGACACGAGCGCGGTGACCAGAACGGCCGCCATTCCCGCCGCCCACAGGGCAAAGAAGACCGGGATCAGCTCGGCGAGCGACCAGAGCGGCTCGGCCGCCGCCGCGGTCACCGCGACCGGCAGTCCTTCGGGCACCATCACGATGGCCTCGGTCGCCGGCGCGGGCATCACGACCACCGGGTCGGCGAAGGGCAAAGGCGGCATCACGAGCCGCAGCGCGGGCACCGCCCACAGGGCATAGGTCAGCCGCGGGCCGAAATGGCGCGCAAAGGGCTTGCGAATGATCAGGACGAGGAGGACGAGGAGGCCCGTGGTGACGAGCGTATCGGCCCATGCCTGAAGCAGCATTGCGGGGCTCATGACTTGAGCCTCTTCAAGAGCGCCTCGATCTCCGCGATGTCGGTGTCGGTCAGCGCCTCGCGGTCGGCGAGATGCGCGATCAGCGGGCTGACGCGGCCGCCGAACAGGCGATCGACGAAGCGCTGCGATTCCTCGCCGACGGCGTCGGCGCGTTCGATCGCGGGGCTATAAAGATAGCGCCGGCCATCGGCTTCGGCGGTGACCGCGCCTTTCTGGACCAGCCGGGCGAGCAGCGTCTTCACCGTCGCCTGCGTCCAGCCGTTGGCCTTGCCGATGCGCGAGGTCAGGTCGGCGGCGGTCTGCGGGGCTTCGTCCCACAGTGCCGACAGCACCTGCATCTCCGACTCGCTTGCTCGTTCTGCCATGCGAACCCCTCCCATTGGCATCGCCTGTCTGCGATACGACTACAGATGTAGTCAATGGGCTGAACGCTTGCTGAACGAAGCTGAACGACAAAGTGTCGGGATTTTTGACACTGCGCGCACCCGGTAAGGAATCGCTAACCAGCGTCTCGCGCCGGAATCCGCGTGGGCGCCAGATTGGCACGGCAATTGTATAGTATCTGATGTTCCCGAGTGTTCCGCTCAATGGAGCGGTGGGGGGCATCAGTCTGGTCCCTGATGCCCCCTGCCCCCACCCGGGAAATCCCCACTTGCCCCCGATGCTGACGGGGGGCGGAGCGGCCGAAAGGCCCCGCCCCCCGGAGGCTTTTTCGTCGATCGCTATCACCAATGGATCGCGCGACCGCTTTCGACCGGTGGCGGACCCATCCATCATCGTCACCCCGGACTTGATCGGGGGTCCACGACGACGATGCTATGGATCCCGGATCAAGTCCGGGATGACGAAAGAGGGTGAACGAACGTCCGCCCCATCCTCGATCCGACAAACAAAAAACCCGCCGGGACGCTCGTCCCGGCGGGTTTTGATTCGATATCGCGCGGCGCTTATTCGGCGCGCGTCGGAACCCCGTCCATCAGCTGGTGCAGTTCGCCGGCTTCCCACATTTCCATCATGATATCGCTGCCGCCGATGAATTCGCCCTTCACGTAAAGCTGGGGGATCGTCGGCCAGTCCGAAAATTCCTTGATGCCCTGCCGGACTTCCATGTCCTGGAGCACGTCGACGGTGTCATATTCGATGCCCAGCCGGTCGAGCATCGCGATCGCGCGCGAGGAAAAGCCGCACTGCGGGAACAGCGGCGTGCCCTTCATGAACAGCAGCACGGGGTTGTCGGCGACCAGCTTGGCAATGCGGTCGTGGGTGGTCGGGTCGGTCATCGTCAGTCTCCGGGCAGGCGCGCCGTCGCGCCGCAAATATATATGGCCCCTATGAAGGGATGGCGGTGGTCAATTGCAAGGCATGAAGTTCGCCGCCCATGCGCCCTCCCAGGGCTGCATAGACCGCCTTGTGCTGCGCAACGCGCGTCATCCCTTGAAAGGAGGCGCTGACGACATGCGCCGCATAATGGTCGTTGTCGCCGGCAAGGTCGGTGATCGTCACCTCGGCATCGGGAAAGGCCCCGACGATCATCGCCCGCAAATCTTCCTCGCGCATACCCATGTGGATCGCCTCAGCCCTGGCTGTCCATGAACTGACGCCGCGCTTCGGCGGTCTTGTCGTTCAGCACCGCGCGGATTTCGGCGTCGCTGATCTCGACCTGCGCCGCGGTCAGGTCGCCCGCGAGCTTGCGGATGACGTCTTCGTCGCCCGCTTCCTCGAAATCGGCCTGCACCACCGCCTTGGCATAAGCGTCGGTTTCCTCGGGGGTCAGCCCCATGCGTTCGGCCGCCCATTCGCCGACCAGCCGGTTGCGGCGCGCGGTGATCCGGAACTGCACCTCCTGGTCGCGTGCGAATTTCGCTTCATGGGCCCGTTCACGATCGTCAAATGCGCTCATCTTGTCCTCACCGGTTAAGCTGTCCCCCGCAGATAGGTGGCCCGCCCCACCGGCGCAAGCCGCCTGTGCGGCAGATCACTTCCCTTTTTCAGACGAAGGGGTTAGGGTCGCGGCCAAGGGAATGGGTCGTACCGCAGCAACAAAGACTGCACCTTGCCGGACATGCGCCGGCACGGGGCCTTTACGCATGTGTTTGGGGGATTTGGTGATGACCGTTCGACGTCCGCATTTTGTGCCGGTTCTGGCGCTGCTGGCTCTTGCCGCGCCCGGAACCGCGCTTGCGCAGGGCACCGACCCAACGCTTCGCGACAGTTTTTCGATCGGCAGCGAGGGCGGCTCGTTGTGCGAGGTGCAGGCGACCGTCCGCGACGGCGTGGTCAAGGGGATGTTCGACCGCGCGTGGACGATCATCTGCCGCGATGCGAGCCAGCCGGTCGGCTATGTCCGCCTGCTCCGCGCCAGCCCCGACGAAGCGCGCGCGCGGATCGAGCAGGGCCGCGCCGGCACCATCAGCTGCGCCGCCGGGGGGACCTGCACCGTCCGGGACAGCAATATCGAGTGGACGACGCGGATCGAGAGCGACGGCAGCAACGTCTATAGCGTCGAGGGTTTCGCCGCCTATGGCGACGCGCTGAATATCGCGCTCGAGTCGGTGCGCCGGCACAAGATCGTCCCCGGGGTCATCAAGGTCGCGACGACATCGGTAGGCGGCAACGACGGCTTTGCCCGCACGCTTGCCGGGGCGATCGACGTCGACAAGGCGCTGGCCGAGGGATATCGCCGCAACCACAGTGGCGACTATGCCGAAGCCGCCGAATTTTTCGAAGCGCTGTCGCGCCGCACGCTCGAGGAACAGGCGGCCGCCGATATCGACCCGACCGAGTTCACGCTGAACCGCGCCCTGCAACGCTCGAACCTCGGCGAATTTGCCGAAGCCGAGCGGCTGTTCGCCGAGGTCGAGGCCGTCCCGACCGGCGATCCCGTGCAGGTCCGCCTGCGCCGCAACTTCCGCGCGATCAACGCGCTGAACCAGCGCGACTATGACGGCGCCGCGAACCTGTTGCGGCAACCCGTCGCCCCGCTGGCGGGCGGCGTGACGGTCGCGGGCGGCGCGGTGACGCTGACCCCCGAAATCGTCGCGGGGGTGAACAGCGGCGCCAACGCCCGCGCAGTCCGCCAGAGCGGCGACCGCGAACGCCTCGCGCCCGCCGAACGCGCGCAGATCATCGATGCGCAGGCGATCCACCTGCTTGGTACCGTCGAACGGCTCCGCGGCAATGCCGAGGCCGCCAAATCGGCGCAATTGAAGGGCTTGTCGGACGCGCTTGCGGTCCGGCAGGGCCGCGTGACCTCGATCATCCGCCTGCGTTCGCAGATGCTCGGCGAACTCGCGCTCGCCGAAGAGGCGCTGGGCGACACGGGCGCGGCCGATGCGCGCTTTCGCGAATCGGTCGATGCGCTCGCGATCGAATATCCCGAAACCAATGCGCTCGCGTCGGCGCGCGCACGTTATGCTGCCTTCCTCACCCGCCAGGGTCAGGACGACAAGGCGATCGCCATCTATCGCGAGGTCGTGACCGCGCTTGCGGGATCGCAGCGTTCGACCACCGGCATGGCCAATATGATGGCGCCCTATTACCGGCTGCTCGCTAGCCGGTCGGCGACCGACGCGACCGCCGCGGGCGAATTTTTCGTTGCCAGCCAGCTTCAGGTTCGTCCCGGCGTCGCCGACACGCAGGCGGTGCTGGCGCGCGAATTGTCGAGCGGCAGCGACGACGGCGCGCGCCTGTTCCGCCAGGCGACGACGCTGAACCGCGACATCGAACGCGCGCGGATCGAGGATGCACGCCTTTCGCAGCTTCCCGAATCGCCCGAGATCAACGCGCTGCGCGCCGACATCAAGACCCAGCTCGACAATCTGGCGTTCCAGCAGGCCGAAACCGTCGTGGCGCTGTCGGCCTTCCCGCAATATCGCGTCGTCGCACAGGGCAAACTCGACCTTCCCGAATTGCAGAAGGTGCTGCGGTCCGACGAAGCCTATCTGAAGATGCTCGTCGTCGGCGACGCGGTCTATGCGATGCTGATCGAACCCGGCGGCGCGCAGCTCTGGAAGTCAGACATCAGCGCCGCGGGCCTCGACAGCGCGGTCGATACGATCCGCTCGACCATCTCGATCGTCGAGAGCGGCCGCCGCGTCACCTATCCGTTCGACGCAGCGACGGCATACAAGCTTTACGGCCAGCTGTTCGGCCCGGTCGCCGCGCGGCTGCCCGCGGTGCCGCACCTGATCTTCGAACCCGACGGCGGGATGCTGCGGCTGCCGATCAACCTGCTCGTCACCGCCGACACCGGGCTTGCCGCCTATGAACAGCGGGTGCTCGACCCCGACGCCGACCCGTTCGACATGCGCCAGATCGCCTGGCTTGGCCGTACGACACGGCCGAGCACCGCAGTCTCGACGCTGGGTTTCCGTAACGCGCGGCAAGCCGCACCGTCGAAGGCGGCGAACCAATATTTCGGCCTCGGCGAGAATCTGCCGGTGAATGGCAAGCTGTTGCCCTCGACCGGCACCCGCGGCGCGGCAGCGGCCGCGCTCGACGGCGATTGCCTGTGGGACGTCGCGCAATGGTCGCGCCCGATCTCGGCCGACGAGCTGGTGACCGCCCGCAACGCTATGGGCCAGGCGGCGGGCACGCTACTCACGGGCGGCGCCTTCACCGACACCGCGGTGAAAAACCGCACCGACCTTGGCGATTATCGCATCATCCACTTCGCGACCCACGGCCTTGTCACCGCGCCGCGTCCCGCCTGCCCCGCCCGCCCCGCGCTCGTCACCTCCTTCGGCGGCGGCGATTCGGATGGGCTGCTGACCTTCCAGGAGATTTTCGACCTCAAGATCGACGCCGACCTCGTCATCCTTTCGGCATGCGACACCGCGGGCGCGGCTTCGGTTTCAGCGACGCGCGAAGCCGGGCTGTCGAGCGGCGGCGGCAATGCGCTCGACGGGCTGGTGCGCAGCTTCATCGGCGCCGGCGGCCGCTCGGTGATCGCGAGCCACTGGCCCGCGCCCGACGATTTCGACGCGACCAAGCGGCTGATCGGCGGATTGTTCGCCGCCAACGAAGGGACGAGCGTCGCCGACGCGCTGTGGAGCACGCAGATGCGCCTGATGGACGACAAGCAGACCTCGCATCCCTATTATTGGGCGGGCTTTGCGATCATCGGCGACGGCGCGCAGCCGCTGCTCCACGGCGCGACGGCGACCGCGGCGACCGCCCGCACGGGAGAGGCCGCCGGCCGCGCCGCCCGCTGATCCGATGAACGCAGCCGAAGCCACCCTTTCCGCGGCGGACACGGCCGTGCCGGACGGCCAGCGGGCCGCCGTGCCGCTGGGCAAGCGCGTGCGCCGGCTGGTCATGCAGCTCGGCCCGTCGCGGATGGCGGCGACGATCGTCTTCCTTGTGATCGCGATGCTCATCGCGCGCTTCAGCTGGCAGATGCCGTTGATCGATGCCGCCGAACGCGCGCTTTATGACGCGCGCGCGACGCTGATGGCGCCGCATGTCGAACAGGACAAGCGCATCACCCTCGTCACCTATAATGACGAGACGCTGTTCAACACCGGCATCCGTTCGCCGCTCGACCGGACGATATTGGCGAACGCGCTCGGCAATCTCGACCAGATGGGGGCGAAAGCGATCGGGATCGATATCGCCTTCGACTCGCCGCGCCCCGACGACGATGTGCTGAAGGCGCAGTTGCGCGCGATGCAGACCCCGACCTGGCTCGCCTATGCCGAACAGGCGAGCAACCCGAACACGATCTTTTACGAACAGCAGAAATATCTCGAAGCCTATATCGCCGACGTCGCGACCGCGAAGACGAAGCCGACGAGCGTCCTGTTCCGTACCGACGACGACAGCGTCATCCGCCGCTGGCCCGACCGGCCGAAGAACCTGCCGCCTCTCATGTCGAACGCGCTCGCCCCGGTCGATCCGGCCTATGCGAACTATCAGGGCAATATCCGTTTCCTCGTCCCGGCGCGGGCGGCGAAGGGGCAGGAAGAGCCGGTCTTTGCCAATATCCCGATCGACACTTTCGCGATGCCGATGGATGCCGAGATGCGCGCGGGCTTCGCCGAACTGGTCAAGGGCCGCTATATCCTGATCGGCGGCGACATCATCGACAACGACCAGTTCAACACCCCATTGAGCCGCTTTGTCGACCCGATCACCGGGCAGCACGAAACGATGATCGGCCTCGAAGTCCACGCGCACATGCTGGCGCAGCAGCTCGACAACGCCTGGTCGCGCCCGCTCGCGGGGCCGGCGCTCTGGGTGCTGGCGGTCCTGATCGTCGTGGCGGGCGGGCTTACCAGTCTCATCGATCTGCGCGCGCGCTGGGTCGCGCTCGCCTTCCTCGGTCAAATGGCCTTTTTCGTGGCTTTTCCCTTCTGGCTGCAGGGCCGCGGCGTCGACACGTTGACGCTGCCGACCTTTGGCTGGGCGATCGGCTGGCTGTTCGGCTATGCCGCGGTCGGCACCGCGGCGCGCACGATCGGATCGCGCCAGCGCGCCTTCGCGCAATCGGCGCTCGGCAAATATCTACCCGCCGACGTCGCGGCGCAGATCATGCGCGATCCCGACCAGCTCTCGCTCCACGGCGAAAGGCGCAACATCTTTTGCGTCTTCACCGACCTCGAAGGCTTTACGAAGCTGAGCCACGCGGTGACGCCGGAAACCGTCGCGCGGTTGCTCAACGAATATCTCGACCGGCTGTCCGACATCGTGCTCGAACATGGCGGGACGATCGACAAATTCGTCGGCGACGCGATCGTCGCTTTCTGGGGCGCGCCGCTGAGCCGCGCCGACGATGGCGAAAGGGCCGCCGCCGCGGCGCTCGCAATGTATCAGGCAGGCGAAAAATATCGCGTCGACCTTGCCGCCGAAGACGTCCCGCCGATCGGCATGACGCGCGTCGGCCTCCACGTCGGCGACGCGATCGTCGGCAATTTCGGCGGCGAGGGGCGCATCCAGTACACCGCGCTCGGCGACAGCATGAACACCGCCTCGCGGCTCGAAGCGGCGAACAAGAGCCTGAAGACCGGCGTCCTGATCTCGGCCGAGGCGGCCGCGCGATCGGGCCGCGACGACCTTGTCCCGATGGGGCGGGTGACGCTGCGCGGCCGCGCGCAGCCGGTCGATGTGTTCACGCCGCGCCCCGACCTCGACCCCGGACAGCGCGCGCGCCTCGCGGCGCTGGTCGCCGCGCACGGGGGGAATGACAAAAAGACCTATGTGACCTGTGCCACAGCAATACAGGCGGATTTCGGTCAGGATCCAGCCATCATGTTTCTGATAGAACGTCTGAACGAGACCAACGAGGGAGAAAGCTATGTCCTTTCCTGACTTCCGGATGCGCCGCCTCGGCCTCACCGCCGCGGCCGCCATCGCCGCCATCGCCTGCGTCGGCACCGCTGCCGCGCAATCGATGGTCGTCCGCTCGACCGGGCCTTCGGCCGCCAAATACCCGACGGGCGCCAAGCTCAAACCCGCCGACAAGCTGACCCTCGTCGCGGGCGACAAGGTCGTGCTGATGCAGGCCGGCAAGACCCGCACCCTGTCCGGCCCCGGCACCTTCGGCGCCACCGGCACTGTACAGGCCAGCCAGTCGCTGGGCGGCAATGTGACGCGGATGCTCGCCAAGGGGCCGACGATGCGATCGCGCGGGGGGTTCACCCGCGGCGATCCGGCGGCGCCAGCGCCGGCAGATGTGCGCGCGCCCAATTTGTGGCTGCTCGACTATCGCGAAGCTGGAACCTTCTGCGTCGCCGATCCGGCAACCTTGATGCTGTGGCGTCCCGACATGGAAGGCGACACCGCGCTGGAAATCGAAAGCGCGGGCAAGAAAGCGACCGTCGCAATCGTCGACGGCGCGAATTTCCGCAAATGGCCGACCGACGTGCTGCCGGTGCAATATGGTGCCGACTATCGCCTGTCGGGCGGCGGCCTCGCACGGCCGGTGACGGTGCGCTTCACGTCGATAGACAATGCGCCCGACACGGTCGAGGCATCGATCGAGCTGTTGATGGCCAAGGGCTGCTCGCCGCAGCTCAACCGGCTGGTCGACACGATGTCGGAAGCCGAGGCCGGCTGAAGAACGTGGGTGGGGCGGCCATTGTAACCGCCCTATCCATCTGATATTCATCCAAGGAAATTCCGCCAGTCGCGCGGCGGTAACATTTCCTTGGGTCGCAATTCGCCCCGCCGGTTCGCCGGCGGAGCAGTGGAGTTGGCGTGCAGCGACTGTCGCGGCGCGCCCGTACGCAAGGGGTGGTGATGGCCGTGTCGGGGGATATGGGGAATGACGGGATCGACGTGCGCAAAGGCGCCGTGATCCGCAGAGCGCTGGCCGGTTCGGCGATTCTGATCGCCGCGGCCTTGCCCGCCGCGGCGCTGGCACAGGCAACGCCGCAAATTCCGACACGCGAGGAAATCCAGCGTCCGACGCTGCCCCCCGCGGCGCAGCCGAGCGAGCAGATCGTCGCGATCGACGACGAGGTCGAACGCGCGCCCTGCCCGCTCGCCAATCCCGAATTCGCCAACGTCCGCTTCACCTTGCGCGGGGTCGAATTTTCCAGCGTCGAAGGCATCGACAACGCGGTGCTCGCGCCGAGCTGGTCCGACCGTGTCGGCCAGGAGTTGCCGATTTCCGCCGTGTGCGACATTCGCGACCGCGCGGCGACGATTCTGCGGTCGAAAGGCTATCTGGCCGCGGTCCGCGTGCCGCCGCAGACGATCGGCGACGGCGTCGTCAAGCTCGACATCCTCGCCGCGCGGATGGCGCGCATCGAGGTGCGCGGCGACGCAGGGGCGAACGAACGGCTGCTGCAGCGCTATCTGTCGCGGCTCGACGACCAGCCCGTCTTCAACATCGTCGACGCCGAACGCTATCTGCTGCTCGCGCGCGACATTCCGGGGATGGACGCGCGCCTGACGCTGCGCCCCGGCGCGGTCCCCGGCGAAGTCGTCGGCGAAGTCACCGTCACCCGGACCCCCTTCCTGTTCGACTTCAACGCGCAGAATTTCGGTTCGCGCGACGTCGGGCGCTGGGGCGGCATCGCGCGCGCGCGCTTTGCGGGCCTGACGGGCATGGGCGACCTCACCACCGCCAGCTTTTACGCGACCCCGGATTTCGACGAGCAAAAGGTGGTCCAGGTCGCGCACGAATTCCGGGTCGGCGGCGAAGGGCTGCGCTTCGGCGCAAGCTACACCTATGCGTGGACGCGCCCCGACATCACCGGGCTTCCTATCAAGTCGGATACGCAGATCGTCAGCCTGTTCGCCGCCTATCCGCTCGTCCTGACGCAGGCGAACCGCGTCACAATCGGCGGCGGGCTCGATTTCATCGATCAGGACATCAGCCTGACCAGCGTACCGATCAACGAAGACCGGCTGCGTGTTTTCAACCTCCGCGCCGACGCGAACTGGATCGACCCCGCATCGATCGCCGGACGCGGCGGCTTCGGCCCCGCCGAACCGCGCTGGTCGCTCTCGACATCGCTCGAAGCGCGGCAGGGGGTCAGCTTCCTCGGCGCCAGCGACGGCTGCGGCCCCGGCGGCGCGGCCTGCTTCCTGCCCGGCGCGGTGCCGCTGACCCGCATCGAAGGCAAGCCCGATGCCTTCCTCGTCCGCGCGAACGCGCTGGCCGAATGGCGCCCCACCAAATTGTTCACGCTGTCGGCCGCACCGCGCGCGCAATGGGCGAGCGACCCGCTGCTCGCCTATGAAGAATTTTCGGGCGGCAATTTCACCGTCGGGCGCGGGTTCGACCCCGGCACGGTGATCGGCGACAGCGGCGTCGCGGTGGCGCTCGAGGCGCGCTACGGCTCGTTCGTCCCGGCCAACACCGAAAGCTTCACCTTCCAGCCCTTCGTCTTTTTCGACGCGGCGTGGGTGTGGAACAAGGATAGCGCGTTCAACGGCCTCAATCCGCAGAAACTCTTTTCGGCAGGCGGCGGGATACGCGCCGCCTATGGCGATCTCGCACGGCTCGACGTGACGATGGCGGTGCCGCTCAATCGCGGCGGCTTCCTCACCGAAAAGCCCGATCCGCGACTGCTCGTTTCATTGACCACCCAGTTCGGCGTGAGGGCGCGCTGACCATGACTTCTGCATCGAGGACAAATGCCATGCGTGCCACCGTCACCCGCTCGCCCGTCCGCCATGGCAAGCAGAAACTGCTGACCAGCTGTGCGATCGCCGCCGGGATCGCAGCGCTCGCCTATGGCGGGCCGACGCTGGCGCAGGTCAACGGCAACGCCGTACCCGTGCTCACCGGAGCCGGCAGCAGCGTCAACAGCAATAGCGGGACGAACACGACGACGGTCACCGTCACCCAGGCGCAGAGCATCTACAACTGGGTCCCGACCGACACCGCCCCGACGGGCGGTGCTATCGATTTCCTGCCGGTCGGCGAAAACTGGAACTTCATCGGCACCGGCGACTACACCGTCCTCAATCGCTTCGTGAACGGCGGCGGCGGATCGCTCAGCCGCGAGATCGCGCTCAACGGCACGGTCAACAGCTATGTCGGGTCGACCACCGGTCCGCGCGGCGGCAATATCTGGTTCTATAACGCCGGCGGCATCCTGATCGGCGCGACCGGCGTCATCAACGTCGGCAGCCTCGTCCTGACCAGCAATGACATCGTCACAACGGGCGGCCTGTTCGGCCCCGGTGGTACGATCCGCTTCAACGGAACGGCGGGCAGCACGTCGGCGATTACCGTCAACGGCGCGATCAATGCAAACAAGGTCGGCAATCCCGGCGGCAGCTATGTCGCGCTCGTCGCGCCGCGCGTCGTCCAGGCCGGCGCCGTCCGCGTCGATGGATCCGCGGCCTATGTCGCCGCCGAAGTAGCCGATATCCGCATCAACAACGGCCTGTTCGACATCAATGTGACTCGCGGCGTCGAGGGCGGCAACGTGATCACGCACACGGGGACGACGACCGGCCCGGGGCATCAGGACGGCGACATCGACCAGAACCGCATCTATATGGTCGCCATTCCCAAGAATGACGCGGTCACGATGCTGGTATCGGGGACGATCGGCTATGACGATGCCGTCTCGGCCACCGAAGTCGACGGCGGGGTACGCCTGTCGGCGGGTTATAATGTCGTCGGCGGCGAACTCGCGGCGACGCCCGCGAACGCGACCGCGGCCAATATTACCGCGGGCGACACGCGCTTCCTCAGCGGCACGATCGCGCGCGCCAGCAACGTCTTTGCCGCGCAGCCGACGCAGCCGCTTCCCGGTTCGCCGCCGCCGATGTCGTCGGCGGGCCAGTTCTTCGTCGAAGGCAGCGGCACCTTCATCGGTGACGCCAGCTCGACAGTTTCGATCGGCGCCAACCAGTCGGGCGGCGCCACCGGCACCTTCACCGTGCAGTCGGGCGGCCGGGGCGGCGCGCCGGGCGTTGCCGCTGTCAACGTCACCGGAGGCACGCTTTCGGCGCCCGGCGGGCTCACCATCCGGGCCACAGGTACCCCCGACGCCGTGACCGGCAACAGCCAGGGCGGCACCGCAAGCCTGACGATCACCGGTGGCAGCGTCACCTCGTCGGGCGTGACGGTCGAGGCGAACGGCACCTCCGACGAAGGATCGAGCGGCGCAACCGGCGACGGGCGCGGCGGCAATGCCAGCATTACCGTCAGCAACAGCGGCAGTTCGCTGACCGCCGGCAACATCTTCATCAACGCGATCGGGCGCGGCGACAATAGTTTCGCCAGCGGCCCGCCGGCAGCCAACGGCGACGGTGTCGGCGGGACGGCCAGCCTGACCGTGTCGAACGGCGGGGCCGTCGGTCCCGCGACCCTGCTTTCGATCGATGCCCGCGGTATCGGCGGTATCGGCGTCACCCAATCGGGCGACGGCATCGGCGGGACCGCGCGGATCGCGGTGTCGGGCACCGGATCCTTCCTGTCGGCGACGCAGAGCTTCGTCCAGGCCGGCGGCGATGGCGGCGGGAGTCTCGCGGGCTTTACGACGAGCCAGAATGGCGGCGACGGCACAGGCGGCACCGCCGAAGTGCTCATCAACACCGGCGCATCGTCGACCGTTTCGCTCGGCGCACTCGGCGCGAGCGCGCTCGGCCGCGGCGGCAATGCGAGCGGCAGCGAAAATGCGAGCGGCGGAGACGGCACGGGCGGCACGGCGCAATTGACAGTGGACGGCGGCGTCAACGCCCAGTTCACGGCGATCACGCTCAACGCATCGGCGCTGGCGGGCAATGGAACGAGCCCCAGCGGAACCACCGGGCAATCGGGCAACGCGCGCGCCAACAATGTCACGCTCGCCGCGACGGGCGGTTCGACCATCGACAGCAGCGGCTTCATCAACCTGTTCGCTGTCGGGATGGGGACCGCGGGCGAGAATTTCGGCACGGGAACGGGCGGCAATGTCGCGGTCAACGCGACTGCGGGTGGCACGATCACCACGGGCAACCGCCTGACCGTCCAGGCGATGGGCGGGAACTCGTCGCTCGCAATGGCCCAAAGCGGCGGCAACGGCGTCGGCGGCAACGTCGATTTCCTCGCCGATGGCGGGACCATCGTGGCCGAAGTGTATGACGTCGATACCAGCAGCAGCACGGTCAACGTCACCGGCACCGGCGGCACCGCGCGCGGCGGGACCATCGACCTCTTCGCGCGCAATGGCGGCGAGATCCGCGCCACGCTCGACGCGACGAACCAGTTCAATACCAGCGCGGCGTCGGGCAGCAGCGCAGCCGGCACCGCGGCGACGGGCGGGACGATCCAGCTCATCGCCGATGGAGGCCGCCTTGACCTTGGCGTCGGCGCCGACCTCTTGGCCACGGGCACCTCGGGCGGCGCGGTGACGGCGGGCGCAACGGCGACGGGCACCGGCGGTTCGATCCTGATCCGGACCGCCGCAGCCGCCGGCAGCGAAATTGACTATGGCCAGTTTTTTGCCACGACCGACGGCCGCACATCGGTGCAGTTCGAGGTTCCGGGCGGGCCGATCGATACCGCCGGAAACGGCCTTGGCGGCACGATCGCCGTCGATGTCCAGGGCGGGACCCTGTCGGGCGGTTTCATCGAGCTGTCGGCGAACGGCTTTGGCAGCGGCGGCAGCGCCAACGGCACCGGCGGCACCGCGACCTTCACCCAGACGGGCGGCGACATCTCGATCAGCGACATGTCCGTCAGCGCCGATGGCTTCGGCGGCACGGCACCGGGCGTTTCGGGTACCGGCAGGGGCGGCATCGCGAGGATCGACCTGTCGGGCGGGACGATCACCGCCGCCGACATCATCGCATCGGCAAGCGGCGAAGGCCGTTCGGGCCTCGACGGCGACGATCAGGATCCGGCCAATATCACCGCAGGCGGCACCGGCGGTGCCGGTATCGGCGGCAATGCGATCATCAACATCGGCGGAACCGCCATCGTCGATGCGAGCGTCATTGCGGCTTATGCCAATGGCACCGGCGGCACCGGCGGCGCCTTCAACAATTTCTCCAGCTTCGGCGGCACCCCCGGCACACCCGGAAACGGCGGCGACGGGACCGGCGGTACCGCGAACGTCAGCCTGGCAGGCGGTTCGGTCACGGCGAGCAGCGTGATCGCCGACGCGTCGGGCATCGGCGGCGAGGGTGGCTCCTCCTTCTTCTCGAGCAGCTCGGGCGGCGCGACCGGCGTCGGCGTCGGCGGCACCGGCGGCACCGGCCGGGGCGGGATTGCAACGATCGGGCTGGCGGCGACGTCGGGGACGATCGCCGACGTGGGCGCGGTCGCGCGGGGCATCGGAGGTCTGGGCGGTACGCATAATGTCGGCGGCGCCGGCGGCGACGGCTATGGCGGTATCGCACAGGCGATCATCGACGATTTCGACGCGGGCACGCTCCAGATCGCACTCGACTCGACCGCTGAGGGTGGCAACGGCACCAATGGCCGTGACGGCCGCGGCGGCAATGGCGGCAATGCCTTTGGCGGAACGTCGAGCGTCCTCGCCGACGGCGCCAATGCGAGCGTCAGGGTAACGGACGCCAATTTCATTACCGGCGCCACCGGCGGCAATGGCGGCAACGGCAACCTGGGCTTCTCCTCGTCGGCGGCGGTCGCGCCGTCGGGCGGGAACGGCGGTAGCGCGCAAGGCGGCGCGATCGAAGTCATCGCACGCGACGGCGCGGCGATGACGCTCGGCCTGTCCGCCGGCGATACGGTGGAACTCCACAGCACCGGCACCGGCGGCAACGGCGGCAATGGCAGCGCCGCCGACTTCGGCGCCGGCAATATCGGCGGCGACGGCGGCCTTGGCGGCGGCGGTGTCGGCGGATCGGTACGCCTCGTCGCCGATGGCGGCACGATCACGACGGCCGGGGAACCGCTCGAAATCGATGTCAGCGGCCAGTCGGGAAGCGGCGGCACGGGCGGCCTTGCGGGCGGCGGCGGCAGCCTGCCCGGCTCGAACGGCGACTTTGCCGGCACTGCGGGCGGCCGCGTCAATATCGACGCGCGGACGACCAGCGCGGGGGCCGGGCTTATCGACCTCGGCAACACCAATATCTTTGCGAGCGGCGACACGGCGGGCCGTGTCGAAATTCGCAGCGACAGCCGGGTCAACTTCGCCAGCCTCGACGTCGAGGTGCTCGGCCTCGCCGATCCGACGAACAACAACACCGACATAGCGCCGACGGGTATCTTCCTTGGCGCCAACGGCGGAACGATCGAAGCCGGGAGCCTGTCGCTGATCACCGACGGTTCGATCGGTCTTTATGCTCAAGGCGCCGGACGGGTGATCGTCGGCGAGACGGCGCAGCTTCGTGCGGTCGATCAGGTCGACATCCGCCATGACCAGCGCGGCGCCAATGCCGCACCGACGCTGGAGATCACCGACGACCTGGCCATTGTCGCGGGAACGAGCATCAGCGCCGCCGCGGGCAGCCTGCTGGCCGCTGGCGGCACGCTCTCACTGACGGGCGAAGGGCCGGGCGCGACGATCGGCGTCGACCGGCTCGACGCGACCGATATCGCGATCAACGGCAGCGGGGCCGCAAGCGTCGAGCATGCCGAGGCGGTCAATGATTTCACCGCGAGCGCGGGCAGCTTCCGCACCGGGCTCAACTCGATCATCACGGGCGGCGACATCACGATCACCTCGCCGGGTGCGGTCGACCTGGGCAATTCGAGCGCGGGCGGCTTCGTCCAGGTCTCGGGCCAGTCGATCGTCTTCAACAATGTCGATGCCGGCCTGAACGTGAACCTGTTCGCCGATGGAACGGCGGCGGGCGCCGAAGGGATTCGCGGCGGGTCGATCGACGCTGGCGGCGACACCACGCTCTTCGGCAACAGCATCGCGCTGACCGGCACGGTCACGGGCACCGGGTCCTTCTTCGCTTTCGGCACGGATGGCGCGGTGGCGGTGAACAACGCCAATGTCGACGGCACCATCTCGATCTTCGCGGCCGACAACCTGACCGGCACCTATGTCGCCGGTGGCAATATCTTCTTGAATTCCAATGCGAATATTAATGCATCGGCGCAGGCCAATGGCGGCTATGTCGATGGCAACGGCATCCTGGCGGAAGGCAATCTGTTCGTCGTCGCTGCAGGCGATGCGGCGCTGACGAACAGTTCGGCGGGGCGCATGTTCGGCGTCAGCGCAGGGGGCGCCGCGGCGGTGAACGGCGGCACGGCGGGCGAGGATATCCTGATCCTCGCCGGCACCACCGCGAACCTGACCAATGTGACGGGCGGCGACGACATCACCGTCCGCGCGCCGGGCAACATCACTGCGCTCAACGTCCGGACGACGGGCACCGGAGCCGATACGCATATCCTCGAATTCTCGACCGCGTCGGGCAGCCCCACCTTCACGATCGGCACCGGCGAAGGAACGCAGGGCATCAACGGCGCCGATATCGTGATGGCATCGACGGCCGGTGCGATCGACGCGACGACGCTGTCGGCGGGCGACGACATATTGCTCAATGCCGCGGGCAGCATTGCGGTCAACGGCGCCACGACGCTGGGACTCGGCACCATCGGCGGCGACAGCAGCATCCGCACGCAGGGCGGCGCGACGACGCTTGCCGGTCTCGACGCGTTCAGCGACGTCGTCGTCGACGCAGCGGGCCTCGCGAACCTCACCGGCCCCGTGGCGGCGGATCGCGACGTCATAATCAACGCACAGGACGTCCGCCTCGCAACGCTGACCGGGACCGGCGGCGCTGCGGCCCCGACGGTGCAGGCCGGCGGCAATGTGGTGGTCAATTCGTCTGCGGGCATATCGGGCGGCGGTGTTCGCGCGTCCGGCGACGTGGCGCTGACCGCTGCAACGGCGATCGGCCTCACCGCGGTCGAGGGCCAGAATATCGCGCTCATCGGCGCGAACGGCATCGACGTGAACGCCGTCACGGCGCTCGGCACGTCCCTCATCGACAGCGCCGACGGCAACATCCGCATCGGCGCCCTCGCCGCCACGGGCGCGATCGACGCCAGCGCCCAGGCGATCCGCATCGAAAGCGGGAGCGGCATGAATTTCGCCGCGCTCACCACCGACGCCGGCGATGCCTATGTCCGCTCGACCGGCAACCTGTCGGTCGCGAACGCCAATGTCGCGGGCACCGCCGACCTGCGCACGGAGGGAGCGACGATGAACGTCGGCAACCTCGCCGCGACGAATGCTACGCTCGAAAACACGGGCGGTTCGCTGACCCTCGGCGGCGTGACCGTGACGGGAACGCTCGGCGCCGCGGCGCGCACGACGCTCGGGATCACGGGCGTCGTCACGGGCCAGTCGATTTCGCTCGCGTCGGGCGCGATCGACATCGGATCAGCCGGCCGCGTCGGCACCGCCGGGGTGACCCAGGCATTGTCGGTCACCAACAACAACAACGCCAACCAGACCTTCATTGGCGGCACCGGCTCACCCGGCGCCTATCATCTCAGCGCAGACGAGATGACGCGCCTCTACGGCACGCAGATCGAGATTGTCGCGCCCGAAGTCGCCGCCGCAGGCGGCACCTCGGTCGGATCGGCTGCCCCGCCCGACGTCATCGTCGATGGCTTCACCATGACCGGCGGCGCGTCGAATTCGAACCTCGGCGCGAACGGCGCCCTGACGATCCGCACACCGGGCAAGATGCGCGTGATCGGCAACGTCCAGCTCACCGGACTGACCGACGCCAACGCGCTCAATTTGCGCGCCGACGATGCGCTCGAAGTCATCCTTGGGCAAGGCAGTGTCCGGCTGGTCAACGGCACGGCGCCGGCGGGCCAGCTCAACATGGTGTCCGCCGACATCATCGTTGCGACGCAGGCGGCGATCACCGCGGTCGGCGCCGCCACGACCATCGACGCGATCAACTCGCGGCTGGGCGAGAATGACGGTATCGTCCTCGACGAAGGCGCGCTCTTTGCACGCGGCATCCGCGCCAACGTCGCGGGCGGCTTCTATGTCCAGAACAGCGGCGCGGGCACCGAGGCGGCGCAGCGCCGCGGGCTGACCTTCGGCGCCGGCGGGCTCGACGTGACGACGCAGGGGCAGTCGCGGATCGTCATCAACGGCGTGCACCTGGGACCGAACGGCCAGATCACCGGGCTCGATACGATCGGGCTGCTGACCATCGGCGGGGTAGCACCGGTCGTCGGGACCTATGACCGGCGCTCGACCTTCAACGGCTGCTTCATCGCCAATACGGCCGCATGTACGACCGTCGCCTTCGACGTCGAGAACAGTTTCCCGGTGCAGGACGTGATCGAGGAAGAAACCGAAAGCGATGACGGCACCGAGGGCCAGAGCCTGCCGGTGCCGCTGATCACGATGCGCGAGCTCGATCCGCTGACCGGCGAGCCGCTGCTCGACGATCCGGTGACCGGCGCGGGCAATGACGATCTGTGGACCGCACCGACCGGGCAGTAACGAGCGTATCGGTTGACGGACTGCCGTGGCGCAAGGCATGGGCGGCGGGATGACCGACGCCCCTGCCCCGCCGCTCATGCTGTTCAACAGCCTGACGCGCAGCCTCGAACCCTTCGAGCCCGTCCACCCCGGCGAGGCGCGTGTCTATAGCTGCGGCCCGACGGTCTATAATTTCCAGCATATCGGCAATATGCGCGCCTATGTCTTTGCCGACACGCTTGGCCGAACGTTGGCCTTCAAGGGCTACGCTCTACGCCATATCATCAACATCACCGACGTCGGCCACCTGACGTCCGATTCCGATGCCGGCGACGACAAGATGGAAAAGGCGGCGGCGTCGCAAGGCAAATCGGCGTGGGACATCGCCGCGTTCTACACCGCGGAGTTCAAGCGCGACCTGAACTGGCTCAACGTGCGCGATCCCGCCAAATGGACGGTCGCGACCGAATATGTGCCGCGGATGATCGACTTCGCGAAAAGCATCGCCGACCGCCATTGCTACGAGCTCGATAGCGGCCTCTATTTCGACGTCTCGACCGTCGCCGACTATGGCCGGCTCGCGCGCGCCGTCACCGACGACGGGGAGGGCCGCATCGAAGAGGTCGAAGGCAAGCGCCACGCGGCCGACTTCGCAATCTGGCGCAAGACCCCGGCCGGCGAGACGCGCCAGATGGAATGGGATTCGCCTTGGGGTCGCGGTGCTCCCGGCTGGCACCTCGAATGTTCGGTGATGGGCGAAGCCGAACTCGGCATGCCCTTCGACATCCACACCGGCGGGATCGATCATCGCGAAATCCATCATCCGAACGAGATCGCCCAGAATCAGGCGTATCGCGGCTGCGGCAGCCTCGATTGCGCCGAACATTCAGGCGCCCGGATGTGGATGCACAACAATTTCCTCATCGACCGCGGCGGCAAGATGTCGAAGTCCACCGGCGAATTTTTGCGCCTGCAACTGCTGGTCGACAGGGGCTACCACCCGCTCGCCTATCGCCTGATGTGCCTGCAGGCGCATTATCGCAGCGAGCTGGAATTTTCGTGGGAAGGCCTTGGCGCCGCGCTTACGCGGTTGAAGCGGCTGGTGATGGTCGTCGAACAGTTGAAGTCTGCTAGCTCGCAGCCTCCCGTGAAACCAATTGACTGGTGGACTGAGCGGTTAGGTGCTTTTGAGGACGCAATTTCGGATGATCTGAACACTCCGAAAGCACTGATCTGGCTGGACGATGTCCTAAGCCTGAAGAAATTCAACGCCGGCGAACGGCTGGCCGTCGTGAAGGACATGGATCAAGTTCTCGGACTTGAGCTCCTGACCCTCACCCGCTCCGATCTCCGCATCCGTCCCAAATCCGCCACCATCACGGAAACCGACATCGAAGCCACGCTCCTGCGCCGCAAGGAAGCGCGCGCGGCAAAGGATTTCGCCGCATCCGACGCGCTCCGCGACGAGCTGATCGCAGCGGGTGTGGAAGTGATGGACGGCGACCCCCTCGGCTGGGACTGGCGCCTCGCCAATTAGAGACTTGCCGCACCGTCGCTGGCTGCTAGCCTCGTTGCATGTCGCAACTGATCTGCTGGCTCCTTGTCGGTCTTGTCCACCTGATCCCGGCGCTGGCCCTGTTCCGGCCGGCGCTGATCACGCGGCTTTACGGCGTTCGGCCCGACAGTCCGCTCTTCCTGCTCATGCATCACCGCGCGGCGCTGTTCTTCGCGGTGCTCGTCGCCTGCGTCTGGGCGGCGTTCGACCCCGGCGGACGCAAGCTCGCGACATTGCTCGCCGCAATCTCGATGCTCAGCTTCCTCTTTCTCTACCAGTCATATGGCCGCCCCGCGCAGCTCGGCACCATCGCGCTCGTCGACCTGATCGGCCTCGTCCCGCTGGCCTGGGCGGGCTGGCACGCATTTCAGCAGTAGGAATATCATGACCAAGACCGTCACCGTCCTGTCGGGCCTGATCCGGCCGCTTGTCGAAAACCGCCTGCCCGACTGGGTCGAACCGCGCTTCTTTGCGTCGAAGGAAGAAGCGCTCGAACTCGCGCCCGCGGCCGAAATCGGCTGGTTCGACATGTACGACAAGAAGGATATGGCCGCCGTCATCACCGCGGCGACGCAGCTCAAATGGCTGAACTCGATCTACGCCGGGGTCGACGGCATGCCGCTCGACCTGCTCCACCAGCGCGGCACGGTGGTAACCAATGGCGCGGGGATCAACGCGATCACCATCGCCGAATATGTCGTGATGGGAATGCTGACCGTCGCCAAGGGGTATCGCGATGTCGTGCGCGCGCAGGAACGCCGCGAATGGCTGATGGACTCGCCGGGCAAGGTCGAACTGTTCGGCTCGAAGGCGCTGCTGCTCGGCTATGGCGCGATCGGCAAGCTGATCGAGGAGCGACTGAAAGGTTTCGCAGTCGATGTTACCGTCGTGCGCCGCTCACAGGGGCCGAACACGCTCACGCCCGACCAGTGGCGCGCGCAGCTCGGCGATTTCGACTGGGTGATCCTCGCGGTCCCCGCGACGCCCGAAACCGACGGCATGATCGGCGCCGCCGAATTCGCGGCGATGAAGCCGACCGCGACGCTGATCAATATCGCGCGCGGCAGCGTCGTCGATCAGGACGCGCTCGTCGCAGCGCTCGATAGCCAGCAGATCGCGTCTGCCTTCCTCGACGTCACGACCCCCGAACCGCTCCCGTCGGACGACCCGCTGTGGAGCCTCGACAATGCGCATATCACGATGCACCTGTCGGGCCGCGCGCAGGACAAGATGTTCATCCGTTCGGCGCAGCGCTTCCTGGAGAATCTCGATCGCTGGAAAAAGGGCGAGGCCGTCGAGCCGCGCGTCGATCTGACGCTAGGCTATTAACGCGGCCGCTCGGCCTTCAACTCGCGCACCAACGGCTGCAGCCGCTCGTCATATTTGGCGAGCATCGTGTGCGCGCCGGCATGGTCGTAGAAGCTGACGAGCTCGCGCCCGTTCCAGCGGTGGAGCGCATAGGCGGGATCTTCGGCGACGATCATCGGCCGGTCGTCGGGATGATTCTCGTCGATCGGGCGAAGGTCGAGCGACACTTGCGGTGCGGTCGACGAGCAGATCGCAATCGTCCGCCCCTCCCACGCCACGGTCACGCTGCGATGAAGGTGGCCGCAGATCAGCCCGCGGACCTGCGGATGCCGCCGCACGACGTCGGTGAAGGTCGCGACCCACGGTTCGTCGGGGTCGGTGTTCATCCACTCGATCCCGCTTTCGACCGGCGGGTGGTGCATGACGATATAGGTCGGCTTGGCGCTGTCCTTTGCCAGTTCGGCGTCGAGCCACGCGGCGCGCCGGTCGCAGAAAGCACCGCCATGGCGCCCTTCCTCGAGCGTATCGACCGTCACCAGCCGCAGCTCGGGCAGTTCGATCGTGTACTGGACGAACCCGTTGCCGTCGTCGAAGCCGGGAAAGCGCGCGTGGAAATTATCGCGCAGGTCGTGGTTGCCGACGCTGGGCCACACGGGAAAGGGGCAGCGCGAAAAGGCAGTCACGAGGCGGCGATAGCTGTCGTCGTCGCCGCGATCGGTGATGTCGCCGGTCGCGAGCAGCAGGTCGGGGCGGTTCGGCCCCTCGATCAGCACGTCGAGCACCTCGTCGAGGCGCTTGCGGTTATATTCGGCCGGATTGTCCGGATCGAACCCGATATGGATATCGGTGATCTGTGCGATCAGCATATCCGTCCCCCGTTCCGGCCGGCTGGTCCCGGCCCATAAAACTTCACCCGCCCCGCCTTGCCCCGTGCAAGGGAGGTGTGCGCCACGTCACATCGTAAAGGCCCCGCCCCCCGGTTCCTGTGATCATGCTCACACCATAGCTAGCAGCAAGAGGTTTATTTGTGATTGCAGCGGTGTTTTTCTTGGTTTTTCGCGGCGGCATCCACGGTTTCCCACCGTCCGAATGATATTCGTGGCACATCGCGCAGGGCGATTCGGTCGCGGTCTCGACCTTCACCACCCGCGCCCCGCCCTCGCCGACATGGCAGTCGCGGCACTGGCGCACCCCGGGGACGAGGAGATCGGTCGACGCCTTCGACGCGGGCGCGGCGGTGTGGCAATCGGCGCATTCGGTTTCCTTGTGCGCGTCATGGTCGAACCAGCCCTTCTGCAGGTAGCGCGGCGTCTGGGTCACTGAGGCGACGCGCCAGCCGGTTCCCGCCTGCGGGGCGAAAATCGTATGGCAGTCATAACAGGCGCCGCCCTTCGAAAAGACCGCGCGCACGGCATCCTGCGCGCGCGACGGCCGCGCCGCGACTTCGTTGAAATAGATATTGTAGACCTGCCCCTCGGCATAGGCGCCGGGGCGCCGCCGCTGCATCCCGCCGAGCTGGAGCGGCCGCGCGGGCGGGGTCGAGCGATAATAAGCGGTGAGATCGGCGACGACCTGGTCGGGTTCGCCATGACGCAGCGTGCGCGTCACGCCGCCCACGGTCTCGAACGCGAGGCTGTGGCACATCGCGCAGTCGCGTTCCATCTCGACCGGCTTGACGCGCACCCCGTCGGCTTCGACGCGGTGGCAGTTCGCACATTCGAGTTTCTTGCCGAAATCATAGCGGCCGCGGAAGCTCGCCGCCATGCGCGCGACCCCGCCGGTCGCCTGCAAGTGCATGTCGTGCGGGAATTTCAGGCCGTTGTAATCGACCGTCCCCTTAGCCAGCGTGGTGCGCACCGGCTTCGCGCCCGGCGCCGACCGCACGAGCGGACGGAATTCGGGATGGCTCGTGCCGAAATCGGCAGCGTCGGCGAGCGTCGTCGGGTGGCCCGCGGCCTTGAGCCGCGCCGACATGCCGTCGTGGCAATCGGCGCAGAATTTCTGCGGCGTCGCGGGCATCGGTCCCGCGCCTTCATGCTCGGTATGGCACTCGACACAGCGCCCCTGCGGCTTGTTGAAGGTCTTGGCAAAGCCATCGAGGATGCGTTCACCGACACCCGGCGGATGGCGCGCAGCGAGCAGCATCGCGGTCGGCGCATTGGCGTGCGCCATGCTCATCGCCTTGTGCTCGCCGGTGTGGCAGCCGACGCACGCCTTGTCGGTCACCGCGACGAAGGGTTCGACATGGCACGACTGGCAATCGTTTTTCAGGCTGGCGTGCGCACTCGACAGCGGCCCCGACAGCCAGGCGCTGTCGGCATGATAGCCGTCAGGGCGTTCGTTCACATTCTTGTAGCTGTACCAAGCCCAGATCGGCCCGATCAGGAAAGCGAGCAGCATCACCGCCGCGAACAGCCACGCCCCCATGCGCTTGCCGAGCATCACGCCTTGCAGCGAGAAGGCCTTGACCTCGTCGACGTCCTTCGACGATTGCGACAGCTCGTCGATCCGCTCGACGAGCAGGATGATATTGTCGCCCTCGCGCGCGATCGTCAGCCGGTGGCCGCCGAAACGCAGCTCGCCACCCGAGCCACTGTCGATGTCGGCGACGGTTTCGCTGCGGCCGTTGAGGTCGAACCCCAGCCCCTCGTTCGCCGCGACGCGCACGGTCCGGCCGTCGGCGCTGCTGATCGTCGCATGATGCGGGTTCACCGCAAGATCGGCGACGTGGATCGTGTTGCCGCCCTCGCGGCCGAGCGTGATCGTGTCGCCCGGCAGCGCCTGGTCGCGGATGATCTGCTTGCCCGTCTTCGTCGTCGAGATGCGGCGCAGGATGAAGCTCATGATCCCCCTCCCCGCCTTACCAGTAGAAAAAGACGCTGATGATGTGCGCCGACAGCGCCGCGATCAGCGCAAAGGTCAGCGGCACATGCACATAGAGCCAGATTTCGAGCAGCGCGCGGATGCGTAGATGCCGCCGCAGCCGCGTCAGTGCGGCTTCCTTTTGCTTGAGCAGCCCGACGACCTTCTCGCGCGCCTCGCGGTCGCTTTCGTGCGAGACCGACAGCGTGCGCAGCGCCGCCGCAGTCGCGCAATTCGGATAGCGGCCCGACAATCGCGCGCCGATGCCGCCCGCGAACGGATCTTCGTCGAGCGCTGCGAGCACCGGCGCGGTGTCGGCGGGCGTCAGCGGTTGCGCCGCGCTGTGCAGCTGGCGATCGAAGGCGCGGATCGCCTCGAGCATCTGCATCTGCGTCATCTCGTCGCGGTTGTTCGAAAGCGCCGCGGGTAGGGTCGCATAGGCGATGACGCCATAGAGTCCCGACAGGATCACGAGCATCATCAGCGCCCACGCGAGCGTGTGGACATTCCACCCGAGCTGGAACCCGGTGTGCCAGGTACCGATGACGATCAGGCTGAGCCCGAGATAGACATGCGCCGAGGTCCACGCCTTCAGCGACCAGTAATCGCTCGTCATCTTGCGTTTGCGATAGCCCATTGCGGTGAGCCACAGGATGAGCGCCGCACCGATCGTGCCGAGTGTATAGCCGTACCAGCTGCCGCCATTGTGCCGCGGCGTCACGTCGACCAAGGCGTAGCTCACGATGATCAACAGGCAGAGCGCGCCCGAGATCTTCGCCCAACGGAAACCCGCGTAGCGCAGGAACCCTTCATGCTTGCGCTCACGGACGCGCTCGGTCTGGGTCGCCTTCGACCGGCGGCGTTGAAACAGGCTCGCCATCAGCCGGCATCCTCTTCGAGCCGCGCGATCGACAGGAATTCTTCAGGCGAGACGCGGATCGCGGCACCCGTCGGACACGCCCGCACGCACGCCGGGCCGCCCGAGATGCCCTTGCACATGTCGCATTTGACCGCGATCTTCTTGGGCTTTTCGTCGCCCAACTGCTTCTTGGTCCATTTGGGCGACGGCTCGCCCGGACCGGGGCCGAAGCCGGTGAGCAGCCAGCGCAGCAGGCTCGGCTTCTCCGGTGGTGCGGCCTCCATGCGGATCACGCCATAGGGACAGTTGCGCATGCAGTTGCCGCAGCCGATGCAGCCGGGTTCCATGAACACCTCGCCATCGGGGCCGCGGTGGATGACGTTCGGCGGGCAGTCGGCCATGCAGTGCGGATGCTCGCAGTGGCGGCAGCTCGTCGGCACGTGCAGGTGCGCAAAGGTCTTGCCCGCCTCGCGGTCGAGCCGCGACAGCCCCTCGTGGCTGTCGGCGCACGCTTTCTCGCAATTGTCGCAGCCGACGCACAGATTCTCGTCGATCAGCAGCGCGTCGGTCGCCTCGCCGAGCCCTTCCTTCATGATGAAGCTCGCGGTGTCCGAATACAGATCGACCGCGCTCGAATAGCTCGCCTTGCGCGATTCGATGAAGCTGTTCATCTGCGCGCGTTCGGCGACCGCGGCCTCGGTCGCCTCACGCACCTGCGGCCGCGCGGCGAGCATCTTGCGAAAACTTTCGCCGGTCAGCTTGATCAGTTCGGCGCCAACCGCCGCCTTGACCGTGGCGTTGCGCGGCGCGCCGCTCAGCACGCCCATTTCGCCAAAGAAGCTGCCAGCGGGCAGATAGCGCAGGAAGATCGGCTTGCCGCCGATATCCTTCTCGACGACCATCGATCCCGACCGGATAACATAGACATCGTCGCCCTGCTCGCCCTCGGTCAGCACGACCTTGCCCGCGGGCACGCGCTCGACCTCGGCCGTATCGACGACGGGACCGAGATCCTCGACGGTCAGTCCGCCCTTGAAAATCTGGAGCAATTGCCGTTCGAGCGAGATGCGGTTGATCACGCGCTTCGCGCCGGGCACCGCAGCCATCAGCTTGAGCGCCGCCGTGCGCGACACTTCGACGAAAATGCCGTCTTCGCCCGCGCGGATCGTCGCGCCGCGCTTGCGCCCCGAAATCAGGCCGACCTCGCCAAAAATCGACCCCTGTTCGATCGGCACGGTGACGCCGGGGCCGACCTCGACCTCGGCAAAGCCGTCGGCGATCGCGAACAGCGACGATCCCGGCTCGCCTTTCTCGAACACGATGTCGCCCTTGCGATAAAAGGCGACCTTCGAATCGAGCATGAATTCGCGCATCTGCAGGGGCGACACGTCGGCGAAGATGCTGATGCGGGTGCGCAGATATTCGAGCCATTCGCTGACCATCTTCTTTTGCGGCAGATCGGCGAAGATCGCCGCCAGATCCTTTTCGTCCGCCGGGGTCAGGCCGGTGTTGCCGCCCAAGAACTCGACGACGTCATAGCCCTGGTTCATGCAATGCTTGATCAGCGGATAACCCGCGAGCGCGCCGATCACGAAAATGCCGGGAACGGTCGATTCAAAGGTCGGCGACAGCTTCGGGAAGGCCTCGCGGTCGGGGCCGGTAAACTCGATCCCCATCGATTCGACGAAGCCGCGCGGCGCGACCGATCCGAGGCGCGCGACGATCACGTCGCATTCGATCCGCTCTTCGCCCGTCGGGGTTTCGAGCGTCAGCCAGCCGGGTTCGACCTTCTTGGGCTGCGTCTCGGTGCGGATCGACATGAAGCCATTCTCGCCCGCCTCCATCATGTCGGCGACATTCTTCGCCTTGGCGCGCGCGAAATCCTTCGAGCGGTTGAGGATGGTGACGGTGTTTTCGAGCGCTTCCTCGGCGACGCCGAGCGCATTTTCGATCCCCGCGTCGCCCGACCCGACGACGGTGATATGCTTGTCCTTGAAATCCTCGGGATCGTCGACCTGATAGATGATGTGCGGCATGTCCGCGCCTTCGCAGCGCATCCGGTTCGGATTGCCCTGCGTACCGATCGCGAGCACGATATTCTCTGCCGTGTAAACCTCACCCTTCGCCGTCTTGATCGCAAAGGCGCCCTTCTCACCCGTCACTTCGGCGACCTCGGCGTGATACGCCACATTCACCTTGTTGTTCGCGGCGTCCTCGTCCCAGTTACCGAGGATATATTCGCGCGCACCCTCGGCAAAACGGCAGTCGGATCGCAGGTCGAGCCGTTCGGGCGTCGCGAGGACGCGCTTGCCTTTTTGATATTTGAAGATGGTGTCCGACAGGTGGTCGGTCTTTTCGAGCAATATGTGGCTGAGCCCGAGCTGCCCGGCGCGCGACGCGGCGCTGAGCCCCGCGGGCCCCGATCCGATGATCGCAACCTTGACCGGCTCGCTCATGCGCGCGCCACCGCGCGGCAAAAGCCGCACCTGCCATCGCTGACCGTGATGCTGAACGCGCGCACGGGCATCCTTTCCCCCTGTCGCCAGCCCCCCGGCGAAATCATAACGGATGCGACCCGGACTTATGTCCTCGGCGCAAAGCTATGCCCTTGAAAGCGAGGAAAGGTCAACCGGTGGCGGCGAGAATCTGGCCGTTGCGAGACGTTCGCAATTAGGCGGATTTGTGCGGGCTGGCGCCACTTTCGCTAACGCAAGGGGCGCACCTGATTGTCGACACCCTGAACCGAAATGCGCGGCTTGCCGTTGCCGCGGATCCGCCAGCTTACGACATTGTCGACACCCGAAACACGAAGGTCGGCGCCGGGCGGCAAAATTATGCTGATCTGGTTGTCGACGCCATTGACCGTCAGACCGGGGCAATCGCCGACGAAGTCGATGCGATTGCCCGAACCCGAAACCTCGGCCGGGCGCCCTTCGCAATCGATCTGATGTGCCTGGTCGACGCCGTTGATCGACGCGCCGTCGCGCGTTCCCGCGCCCTGACGCGGCTGCGCCGCGAGCGGTGAGGCGGCAACGGCGAGCCCGGCAGCAAAGGTCGAAAGCAGGAATTTTTCGGCGCCACAAGTTTGGAACAAGGCCATCTCCTATGTTCCCCGCCTCGAAAATCCCCTTAGGGTTCAATGGCCTGCGAAAAGCGCCTCGTCAACCAGCCAACGCTGGCGAACCGTCAGGCGAGCTCGAACATCGCCGCGATGCGCTCGGGCTGGGTCGGTTCGAAGCGCGACCAGCCATCGGGACCGAGCCGTTCGAGCGGGCGGAAGCGTGCCTTGTAAGCCATGCGCGCCGACCCTTCGATCCAGTAGCCGAGATACACGTAAGGAAGTCCGGCACGCGCGGCGCGCTGGACATGGTCGGCGATGATATAGGTACCGAGTCCCTCGCGCAGCGGATGGCCCGCGTCGAAGAAGCTGTAGATCATCGACAGCCCGTCGCCCTGCCGGTCGGTCAGGCAGCAACCGACGAGGCGCCCCTTGGTGCCGTCGGTCGTCGGCTCGCGATATTCGATCATATAGCTATCGACCGGGGTCTGTTCGACCATGTCGGCGAAATCCTGCTCGTCCATGTCGGCCATGCCACCGTTCGGATGGCGTGAGCCCAGATAGGAGCGGAGCAGCGCATATTGCTCTTCGGTCGCCCATGGCTTGCACGCGGTGGCGACGAGGTCGCCGTTGCGCCGGATGTTGCGTTTCTGCGAATTGCTCGGGGTAAACTCGCCCGCGCAGACGCGCACCGACACGCACGCCGAACAATCGGCGCAGCTCGGACGATAGGCAACCGACTGGCTGCGGCGAAAGCCGATGCGGCCGAGCGCGTCGTTCAGTTCGTTCGCCGTGTTGCCGCTGAGCTCGGTGAACACCTTGCGCTCGGTCTTGCCCGCCAGATAGGGACAAGGCGCCGGGCTGGTGACAAAAAAGCGCGGAAAACGGAACGGTGCGGACACGCGAAAACAACCTCCGGACTGGCGATGCGGAGCCCCCCGACGCGGGTCCGACGCGCTACTTGCACCAACTATGCCGCGCGGCGTCAATGGTGCAAAGCGCATTTACCATTTTAGGACGTCCCGTTCTGAATCAACCCCGAAATTTTGTGAATCAGCCGGTAACTCTTGTGCCGATTTGAATCGATCTTGATCCTCCCTGCGGCGAAGCCGTGGGGAGGGGGACCGCCGCGAAGCGGTGGTGGAGGGGCAGCAACATCACGCAATAGCCCCTCCGTCAGCGCTTCGCGCTGCCACCTCCTCATGCCTTCGGCACAGGGAGGAATGTTGATCAGCTATACCCGCGCAGCTCGTCGCCGGTCAGCGTCGCGACGTGCAGCACGTTCGTCGACCCCGGGGTACCGAACGGCACCCCCGCCATCATGACGAGCTTCGCGCCCGACTTGCAGATGCCGTGGCGCAGCGCCATGCGCTTGCCCTTGGCGATCATCTCTTCGAAGCTGCCGATATCCTTGGTCGGCACCGCATGCGCGCCCCAGAGCAGGCCCATGCGCCGCGCCGCTTCCTTCTTGGGCGTCAGGACGAGCAAGGGCGCGCCCGGCCGTTCGCGCGCGACGCGGCGTGCGGTCGAACCCGATGCGGTGAAACAGATGATCGCGTCGGCGGCGATCGTCTGGATGATCGTACCGGCTGCCTCGGCGAGGGCATCGGCGGTCGTCGCGTCGGGTGCCGTCTCGGTGAAGTGGAGGCGGCGATAATAATCGGGGTCGCTTTCGACCGAACGCGCGATGCTGTCCATCATCGTCACGGCCTCGACCGGCCAGGCGCCCGCCGCGGTCTCGGCCGACAGCATGATCGCATCGGCGCCGTCATAGACGGCGGTCGCGACGTCGGACACTTCGGCGCGCGTCGGCGAGGGCGAGACGATCATCGATTCGAGCATTTGCGTCGCAACGACGACGGGCTTGCCCATCCGGCGCGCGGTCGCGACGATCTTTTTCTGGAGCGGCGGCACGGCCTCGGGGGGAAGTTCGACCCCCAGGTCGCCGCGCGCGACCATCGCCGCGTCGGCGAGCTCGAGGATTTCCTCGATCCGCTGCACCCCCGACGGCTTTTCGAATTTCACGAGCAACGCCGCCTTGCCGCCGATCAGCCGCCGCGCCTCGGCGACATCCTCGGGCCGCTGCACGAACGACAGCGCGATCCAGTCGACATGCTGTTCGAGCGCGAAGGTCAGGTCCTTGCGGTCCTTTTCGGTCAGTGCGGCGAGCGGCACGACGACGTCGGGGACGTTGACGCCCTTGCGGTCCGAAATCTTGCCGCCGACCTCGACCACCGTTTCGATCCGGTCGGACGCGACGCTCTTGACGCGCAGCACCAGCTTGCCGTCGTCGATCAGCAGGCGCGTGTCGGGTTCGAGCGCGGCGAAGAGTTCGGGGTGCGGCAGGTGGACGCGCGTCGCGTCGCCGGGTGCCTTGTCGGTGTCGAGCGTGAAGGCCTCGCCCTTCACCAGTTCGGCGGGGCCATCCCGGAACGTGCCGACGCGCAATTTCGGCCCCTGCAGGTCGACGAGGATCGTCGTCGGGCGGCCGGTGTCCTTTTCGAGCGCGCGGATCGCCGCGATCACCTTCGCATGGCCGGCGTGGTCGCCATGACTCATATTGACGCGAAAGGCGTCGGCGCCCGCGCGGTGCAACTCCGCGATCATCTCCGGGTTGGCGCTTGCGGGGCCAAGGGTCGCCAGGATGCGCACCTTGCGCTGGCGGGGGGTAAAGCTCTGAACCACAAATGCTCCGATGACAGGGGACGCTAGGGCAATGCCGCCTTGATGCGATGGACGCTAGGGCAATGCCGCCTTGATGCGATGAAGGCAACAACCGTATAGCTATTCAATCAAAGGGAGTAGCCATGTCCTGCAGCGACGATCAGCCGAATTCCAATAATGCGCTCGACGCGCTCGACGATGCCGCCGCCGCCGCGGCGTTCCGCCGCCTCGTTCGCCTGCTCCAGCATCGCAGCGACGCGGCGAACATCGACCTGATGGGGCTCGCCGGATTTTGCCGCAACTGCCTTGGCGACTGGATCGCAGAGGCCGCGGACATGGACAAGGAAGCGGGCCGCGCGATCGTCCACGGCATGCCCACCGCGGAGTGGAAAGCGCGCTTCCACGTCGCCGCGACCCCCGAACAGCTCGCGCGGATGGAAGAAAGCATGGCCAAGAATCCCTGACCCCGCTAATCGGGCGCCGAGGCGATTCTCGCCACGCAATCATCCAATCTGAGCGGAGTATAAAATGAGCGAAGCCACCGTGTCCGACGAACAGCTGCGTCTTTTCATCGAGCGTATCGAGCGTCTGGAAGAAGAGAAAAAGGGCATCGCCGACGACATCCGCGACACCTATAACGAAGCCAAGAGCAACGGCTACGACCCGAAGATCATGCGCCAGATCGTGCGCCTGCGCAAACTGCCGGTCCACGACCGCAAGGAAATGGAAGCGATCCTCGACGTCTATAAATCGGCGCTCGGAATCGACTAAAAACCACGAGGGAGAGTGACGATGTTCAGCACCACCACCAACAATGTCGAGGGCCGTCCGGTCCGCGAATATCTGGGCATCGTCACCGGCGAGGTGATCGTCGGCGCGAACCTGTTCCGCGACCTGTTCGCGTCGATCACCGACATCGTCGGCGGCCGCTCGGGCAAATATGAGGATGTCCTCGCCCGCGCGCGCAAGGAAGCGATCTCCGAGATGGAAGCCGAAGCGGCGCGCCTCGGCGGCAATGCGGTGATCGGCGTCGATCTCGATTATGAGGTGCTCGGCCAGAACGGCTCGATGCTGATGGTCAGCGCGTCGGGAACCGCCGTGGTTGTCTGAAACCTCGCTTCGCGCTAGTGGCGGCGCCACATTCATTTCATCGATCGGGAACCGCAAGTGGCCGGCCATAGTAAATTCAAGAACATCATGCACCGCAAGGGTGCGCAGGACAAAAAGCGCAGCAGCCTCTTTTCGAAGCTGAGCCGCGAAATCACCGTTGCGGCGAAGATGGGGCTGCCAGATCCCGACGCGAACGCACGCCTGCGCGCTGCGGTGAACGCTGCCAAGGCGCAGTCGATGCCGAAGGACAATATCCAGCGCGCGATCGACAAGGCGGCGGGCAACGACGGCGATAATTACGAAGAAATCCGCTACGAAGGCTATGGCCCCGGCGGCGTATCGCTGATCGTCGAGGCGCTGACCGACAATCGCAACCGCACCGCGACGAACGTCCGCACCGCCTTCTCGAAGAACGGCGGCAACCTCGGAACCTCGGGTAGCGTCAGCCACGGTTTCGACCGTCTCGGCATGATCAGCTATGGCGCGGGTGCCGGCGATGCCGACACCGTGTTCGAAGCCGCGCTCGACGCGGGCGCCGACGACGTCGAATCGTCCGAGGACGGTCACGACATCTGGACCAGCGTCGATTCCTTGCACGAAGTCGCGAAGGCGCTCGAAGCAAAGCTCGGCGAAGCCGAGGGCGTGAAGCTCGCATGGCGTCCGACGCTCAAGAGCGAAGTCGCCGACGAGGCGCTGGCGCAGACTTTGTTCAAGCTGATCGATACGCTCGACGACGACGACGATGTCCAGACCGTGTGGGGCAATTACGAAATCCCCGATGCGGTGATGGAGAAGCTCGGCTGATCATCCTGGGTCTCGACCCCTCGCTCAGTTGTACCGGCTGGGGCGTCATCCGCGTCGAGGGCAGCCGGATCAGCCACATCGCCAACGGGCAGGTGAAAACCGACGCGAAGGCTTCGCTGCCCGACCGGCTCGCTTATCTCGACACCGTGCTCGCGGCGGTGATCGTCGATCATGCCCCCGCTTGCGCGGCGGTCGAGGAAGTCTTCGTCAACGACAATCCGCAATCGACGCTGAAGCTCGCGCACGCGCGCGGCGTGGTGTTGCTCGGCTGCGCGCGCGGCGGGTTGGCGGTGACCGAATATGCCCCGCGGCTCGTCAAGAAGGCGATCGTCGGCACCGGCGGCGCGGCGAAGGAACAGGTGCAGGCGATGCTCCGCGTCCTGCTGCCCGGCGCGAAGGTCGCGGGCGCCGATGCGGCGGATGCGCTCGCGGTCGCGATCTGCCACGCGAACCATCGGCCGCGAGTCTGAACACCGTCATCGAGGGAAATTGATTCCCTTTTCGTTCTCCCCGCGCTAGCACCGATCCATGATCGCGAAACTCACCGGACGGCTCGACAGCAGCGGCGCAGGCCATGCGGTGATCGACGTCGGCGGCGTCGGTTATCTGGTCGAGGCATCGGCGCGGACATTGGACGCGCTCGGCCCGGTCGGCGGCGACGTCACCATCCACACAGAGATGCTTGTCGGCGAGGATTTCCTGCGCCTGCTCGGCTTCGCCAAGGCCGAGGAACGCGACTGGTTCCGCCTGCTCACCAGCGTGCAGGGCGTCGGCGCGAAGGTCGCGCTCGCGATCCTCTCGGCGCTCGAACTCGGCGACCTGCAACGTGCGCTCGCGAGCGGCGACAGCGCGATGATCGCGCGCGCGAACGGCGTCGGCCCGAAGCTCGCGCAGCGGATCACGCATGAACTGAAGGACAAGGCGGGCGCGTTGGGCGGGATTGCCGGCAGCACCCCGTCAGTTGCGGCAACCGCCGGTCCGCTTGGCGACGCCGTCACCGCGCTCACCGGCCTCGGCTTCAAACCCGGAGAAGCCAGCGCGGCGGTCGCAGCGGCAAGCGAGGAACTGGGCGTGGGCGCGAGTCTCGACGCGCTGGTGCGCGCGGCGCTAAAGAAGGCGGCAAAGTGACCGAGCGCGTTCGCAACGCCTCCTGCCGCTGCGGCCAGCTCCGCATCGCCTGCTCGGGCGAACCAATCCGCGTATCGGTCTGCCACTGTCGCAATTGCAAAGCGCGGAGCGGCAGCGCCTTTGCCGCACAGGCGCGCTTCCCCGCCGAGAATATCCGCACAGAGGGCCAGGCGAAATTGTACCAGCATCCCGGCGGAAGCGGCACACTCGCGGACTTCTACTTCTGCGAAAACTGCGGCTCCACGCTCTGGTTCCTCAATCACCCGGAGCTCGACAGCTATGCCGTTCCGATCGGCAATTTCGAACCCGGCCATGACTTCGAGCCGCAATTTTCAGTCTATGAGGATCGTCAGTTACCTTGGGTTTGTATCCTCGGCGAGGCAATAGAGCGTTATGACTGAGCCCGCCCTCACCACCCCGATCCGCACCCCGGAGGATGCCGACGCCGCTTTGCGGCCGAAGTCGCTCGCCGAGTTCGTCGGGCAGGCGGCGGCGCGCGAGAATCTGCGCATCTTTATCGAGGCGGCGAAGGCGCGGGCCGATGCGCTCGACCATGTGCTCTTCTATGGCCCGCCGGGGCTCGGCAAGACGACGCTGGCGCAGATCGTCGCCAAGGAACTCGGCGTCGGCTTTCGCTCGACGTCGGGTCCGGTGATCGCGAAGGCGGGCGACCTTGCCGCGCTGCTCACCAATCTCGAGGACGGCGACGTCCTGTTCATCGACGAGATTCACCGCCTGTCGCCCGCAGTCGAAGAAATCCTCTATCCCGCGATGGAGGACCGCGCGCTCGACATCATGATCGGCGAAGGGCCGTCGGCGCGCAGCGTCCGCATCGACCTACCGAAATTCACGCTGGTCGGCGCGACGACGCGGCAGGGGCTGCTCACGACGCCGCTGCGCGACCGCTTCGGGATTCCGGTGCGGCTCAATTTCTACACCCATGGCGAGCTTGAGCAGGTGATCGCGCGCGCCGCACGATTGCTGGCGTTGCCGATCGCGTCCGACGGCGCGCTCGAAATCGCGAAACGCTCGCGCGGGACACCGCGGATCGCCGGACGATTGCTCCGCCGCGTGCGCGATTTCGCGACCGTCGCGGGTCACGCGATCGTCGACGCGAAGGCGGCCGATGCCGCGCTCAACCGTCTCGAAGTCGACGCACTGGGCCTCGACGCGATGGATCGGCGTTACCTCACCATGATCGCCGACATCTATCGCGGCGGCCCCGTCGGGGTGGAGACGCTCGCGGCGGGCCTCAGCGAACCGCGCGACACGATCGAGGATGTCATCGAACCCTATCTGCTGCAGGCCGGACTGATCGCGCGCACCGCGCGCGGGCGCATGCTCAACGCGAGCGCATGGAAGCATCTGGGGCTCAATCCACCCGCGGGCTCGCAGGACGGACTTTTCGATCAGGCGAAATAGGCGGATTTCCGCGGCTTTCATTCTGCCAACCGGCCCCGATCTGCGACGAACCGTTGGTTAGGGGTTTGCGACGAGTCGTTGCGACGCTATCGGTTGGGACAATGGTAAACGTCCCGCCTCCCTTCATCCCCGGCGCCTTCGTCGGGGCTGAGCATCATTACCGGGCGCGCGTCTATTTCGAGGACACCGACCTTTCGGGCATCGTCTATCACGCCAATTACCTGCGCTATATGGAGCGCGCGCGGTCGGACATGCTGCGCATCGCGGGGATCGACCAGCGCGCGGCGATGGAGGGCGGCGAAGGTAGCTGGGCGGTCACCGACCTCGCGATCAAATACCGCAGCCCGGCGAAGCTCGACGACGATTTGCTCGTCGTCAGCACCGTCGAGGCGGTGCGCGGCGCGAGCGTGATCATATCGCAGCGCATCCTTCGCGGAACTGACACGTTAAGCGGCGAGACATTGACGGTCGGGCAAGTCACCGCCGCCTTCCTGTCGCCCGAGGGCCGGCCACGCCGCCAGCCCGCAGGGTGGGCCGACCGATTTACCGCCATCATGAATGGAGAGACTTTCCCTTGCTAGACAATATCTCGCTGGCCGCCGACGCGGCGACCCTGTCCCCCGTCGCGCTGTTCCTGCAAGCGGACATCATCGTGAAGGCGGTGATGATCGGCCTCCTCGCCGCCTCCATCTATGTCTGGATGGTGATCTTCACGCACGGCCGCGGGGTCAGCAAGTTGATGAGCGCGTCCGAACGCTTCGAACGCGATTTCTGGCGCGCCGACAATATCGACAAATTCTTCGACAAGAACAGCGGCGAGGAACTGCCGAGCGCCAAGGTGCTTTCGGCCGGGATCAGCGAATGGCGTCGATCGACCAAGGGCAAGATCGTCGATCGCGAAGGCACGCGCGAGCGCCTCGGCATCGCGATGAACTCGGCCGTCGCGGGCGAAGTCGACCGGCTCGCCGAAAAGATCGGCACGCTCGCCACGATCGGCTCGGTCGCGCCTTTTGTGGGCCTCTTCGGTACCGTGTGGGGGATCATGCGCAGCTTCACCGCGATCGCGGCGGAAAATAACAGCAGCCTTGCCGTCGTAGCTCCGGGGATCGCCGAGGCCCTCTTCGCGACCGCGATCGGCCTGTTCGCCGCTATCCCCGCAGTCATTGCCTACAACGCCTTCTCGCAGCGCCTGAACCGGCTCGAATCGCGCCTCGGCCGCTTCGCCGACGGGCTGCACGCGACCTTCAGCCGCGAACTCGAGGTCGAAGCCTGATGGCGATGACCGGACCTTCGGGCGGCATCGGCGGTCGGCGCGGCCGCGGCGCTCGGCGCGCGCCGATGGCCGAGATCAACGTCACCCCGCTCGTCGACGTGATGCTCGTGCTCTTGATCATCTTCATGATCACCGCTCCCCTGCTCGCCTCTGCCGTCCCCATCGACCTGCCCGAAAGCCGGGCGAAGCCGGTCGAGACCGAAGATCAGGAACCGGTGCAGCTGTCGATCAACGCCGACGACACGCTCTATATCGGCGAGGACGTCGTGCCCGAGGCCGAGCTTCCCGCGCGGCTCGACGCGATCGCGCGCGAGAATGAAGGCAAGGACAAGCCGCGCCAGATCATGCTGCGCGCCGACAAGGGGCTCGATTACGGGCGCGTCATGCGCGTGATGGGCGAGCTCAACCGTGCGGGCCTGACCCGCATTTCGCTGGTGACGACAGGTTCGGAAGGCGCCGCCAACAGCGCGTCCGCCGCGGTCACCGACGGTTCAGAAACGCAACCCTAGGTTGAGATGATGGCCGAACAACGGGCAGTGAGGGGGAATGAAAGACGCGGGTTCGCCATCGCGGTGGCGGCGCATGTCCTGATTATCGGGCTACTTTCGTTTCAATGGACCCCGGGCGACCGCCGTTTCGACAACCCGCCGATGGAAGTCGATTTGATCGCCGAAACCGCGGTCCAATCGACCGCGCCGGTGATCAGCGAGACCCCGCCCGCCGCGCGGCTCGGCGAAGAGGACAATGTCGACATCGCGGCACCCGAACCGATGCCGGCGCCGCCGCTGCCCGAACCGGTCGTCCGTCCGCCCCCCGCGCCGACACCGAAGCAGGTGGCGCGCCCGAAAGCGGCGCCCCCGAAACAGCCCCCCGCAGCGCAAAAGGCGCAGCCGAAGGCCGCCCCGAAAGCCCCGCCAGCAAAGGACCGCCCCACCCGCCCGACCGGCCGCCTCGATGGCATCGCCGAGGGGCTTTCGCGATCGCAGCCCAAATCGCCTGCGAGCAAGGGCGCGCCCGCGGCGGCGACCGCCGCCGAGGTTCGCCGCTCGATCGACGTCAGCATCAAAGCGAAGGTCGGCCCGCGCTGGAACGGCTGCCGCATATCGGGGGTCGATGTCGACCAGCTCAAGACCGTCGTGAAGTTCAAACTCACCCAGTCGGGCGCGCTCGCGGGCTTCACCAGCGTCAACACGACGGGCGAAAACGACAGCAACAAATTCCAGGTCCAGCGGCACCAGGAATGCGCCAAACGCGCGGTCGAACTGGCCGCACCCTTCGACCTGCCCGAAGAGAATTACAGCTTCTGGCAGAATTACACGCTCGATTTCATCAAGAGGTAAGAGAGATGCTCCTCCGCCCGATCAGCCTTTCGCTCGCCCTGCTGCTCACCGCGGCACCGGTCGCCGCGCAGACGAACCCAGCACCCCCCGCGGTCACCCCGACCGAACCGCGCGAAACGATCGAAGGCACGCTGTCGCAGGACCGCACCGTCATCGCGATCCCGGCGCTCGCGACGCCGTCGGCGCAGACCGTCGCCGGGCTGCGCACCGATACACTTGGGCGCCAGATCGCCGAAGTCATCGCCGCCGACCTTGAGCGCAGCGGCCTCTACGCTCCCGTCGGCCCCGCCGGCCTTCGCGCGATCTCGATGGCCGAAGTCACGGCGCCGCGCTTTGCCGACTGGCAGGGAAACAACGCCGAAAATGTCGTCCATGGTTTCGTGCGCGCGAGCGGCACCGGCGGTCTCGTCGTCGGCTGCTATCTCTACGACACCCAGCTCGGCAGCGAGCTGGTACGGCAGGGTTTCGAGATCCAGCCCGGCGACTGGCGCCGCGCCGCGCACAAATGCGCCGACGCCATCTATTCGCGCCTGTCGGGGGAATCGCCCTTCTTCGACAGCCGTGTCGCCTATATCGCCGAAAGCGGGCCGAAGGGGAATCGCATCAAGCGGCTCGCGATCATGGATTCGGACGGCGGCAACCACCGCTTCATCACCAATGGCCAGGCGCTGGCGATTTCTCCTCGGTTCTCTCCCGATTACAAGAAGATCGTCTACGTCTCCTATCTGAACAACCGCGTCCGCGTATTCATCTATGACGTGGCATCCGGGTCGCAGAAGCTGGTGACCGAAAGCGCGAACGCGACCTTCGCGCCGCGCTGGTCGCCCGATGGCACGCAAATCCTCTATTCGATGGCGGTGAACGGCAACACCGACATCTATCGCATCTCGGCGAACGGCGGCACCCCGGTGCGGCTGACCAACACGCCCGGCATCGACGTCGGGGGCAGCTTCTCGCCCGACGGCAAGAAGATCGTGTTCGAGAGCGACCGGTCGGGCGGCCAGCAAATCTATACGATGAACATCGACGGGTCGAACCAGCAGCGGATCAGCTTTGGCGGCGGCCGGGCGGCGACGCCCGAATGGTCGCCGCGCGGCGACCTGATCGCCTTCACCCGCATGGGCGGCGGCGAGTTCCGCGTCGGCGTGATGACCCCGTCGGGCGGCGGCGTGCGGATGCTGACCAACAGTTGGCAGGACGAGGCGCCGACCTGGTCGCCGAATGGCCGCGTGATCCAGTTCTTTCGCACGACGCGCGGACGCGAAGGCAAGTCGAGCCTGTGGCAGGTCGACCTGACCGGCGTGAACCTGCGCCGCCTGCCGACCCCGCAGGACGGATCTGATCCCAGCTGGGGCCCGGTACTTCCCTGAGGAAAACCGGAACCAAAGGGATGCGATCGGGTTCAACTATCGCGTCCTGAACGGGCCAATTCGGCCGCACGATTGATTTTCAACAACAAGAGGACAGAAACATGACGATACGCAAAAGCACCGCGATGATCGCGGCGATCACCATGCTTGCTGTTGGCGCCTGCGCGAAAAAGGCCCCCGACACGCTTCCCCCCGCCCCCGAAGGCACCGGGGATACGGGCACCGACACCGGAACCGGGGTCGTCCCCGGATCGCAGGAAGATTTCCTCGCCAGCGTCGGCGCCATGGGCGACCGCGTTTTCTTCGATTATGACCAGTATAATGTCGACGCACAGGATCAGGCGACGTTGCAGACCCAGTCGCAGTGGCTGCAGCGCAACCCCGCCGTCCGCGTCACGCTCGAAGGCCATGCCGACGAACGCGGCACCCGCGATTACAACATCGCGCTCGGCGAACGCCGCGCCAACGCCGCGAAAAATTATCTCGCGTCGCTCGGCATCGATCCGTCGCGGATCAGCGTCATCAGCTATGGCAAGGAACGCCCGGCCGAACTCGGCTCGACCGAGGAAGCCTATGCGAAGAACCGCCGCGCGGTGACGGTCGTCATCGGGCGCTAAGCAGCGGCCATAGCGGCACCGTCACGAAAGCGGCGGTGCAGGCAAAGACACCGAAGGGGACCCGTCGCGCGCTGAGCGGCGGGTCCCCTTTTCGTTGAGCGGTGATCGCCCAGGCAATCCCGCCGAAGCTGGCGAGCAGCAGCAGCAGGGGCAGCGCCTGCCAACCGAGCCACGCGCCAATCGCGGCGACGAGCTTCGGGTCACCGCCCCCCATGCCCTCGGCGCCGCGCATACGGCGATAGGCCCAGGCGACCAGCGCGAGCACAGTGCCACCGACGAGCGCGCCGATCCAGCGATCGGGCAGCGTGGTGCCGAGCATCGGCCCCGCGAGCAGCAGGCCAGTGATGGCGAGCAGCGCATTGAGGCGGTCGGGAAGCCAGAAATGGCGCGCATCGAGGAGCGCGAGCGGCAGCAAAAGCCAACCGAACAGCGCCCAGAGCCATCCCGCCGTGCCGGGCGCGAGCGCAAGGGCGACAGCGCCGATCAGCGCCGACCCCAGCTCGACCCGCCAGTGAAAGGGCGCAATCGGCGCGCCGCACGTCCGGCAGCGTCCGCGCGACGCGAGCGCGGAGAGCAGCGGCACGAGATCGGCAGCGGCCAGCGAACGCCCGCAGCCGTCGCATTGCGACCGCCCGAGCACCGAACGCCCCGTGGGCCAGCGCAGTACCAAAGTCGCGATAAAGCTGCCGAGAAGCAGTCCGATCAGCCCGGCAAAGGCGACGCCCATGCCGAAGGGCCAGGCATCGAGGAAGGTCACGTCAGAAGCGGCCCGAAGTCGCCAGCACGAACCCGTTCGGGCCAGCCTTGAAGCCGAGTGCCGCGAGCGCCCCCGCCATCGCCGGATCGCGGTCGACATTGATCGCGAACTGCGCGCGATAGGCCCCTTTGCCGTCGAACGACAAGGTCAGCCGTTCCATGCCCGACTGGCTGGCGAGCGCCGCCTGCGCCCGCCCCTTCGCACAGGAGAGCGGTCCCGACAGGCCGCGCGAGAGGTCGAGGCCTGCTATCGGCGCGGTGACCGCGAGCTGGATGCGGCCGGCCGCGCTGGCGCATTGGCCTGCATCGTCGAACCGCACCGTCGCGCCCTCGAAGCGGATCGTATCGACGGGGATCAGGCCGAGCCCGCCCGACATCGATGTCGTGCCGCTGACCTCGGACACGCCGCGCGGGTCGCTGCCATGCAGCCGTCCGGCGAGCGCGCCGAGCCGTTCGTCGGCGCGCGAAAAAGCGAGTTCGACCCCGCCGCCCAGCAGCGCGAGCGGCGAAAGGCTGGCGCGCACCGTGCCGAGCGGCAGCGCACCGAGCCGCGCCTCGACCAGCTCGCCCGACCAGATCGAACCACGCACGTCGCGTGCGGTAATGCCCGCGTCGGTCGCGCCCGAAAGGCCCAGCGCGAGCCGCATCGGGAAGGTCGCAATGACAAGGAGGAGCGCGAGCAGCAGCGCCGCAATACCCCAACGCCGGCGCGCGCTCATCGGCCGCCCTTCCGGAGTTCGGCGGTCAGCCCGACGGTGCCGTCGGCGGCAGGCGTGATCGTCAACTGGTCGACGACGAAGCCCTGCCCCTCGAGCGAGGCGAGCCAGTCGGTGAGCACCGGTGCCTTGGCCGTCGCGATCGCGATCGTCGCCTGTCCTTCGCCCCGCGCCTCGTTGCGGTCGAGCGTCAGCCCGATCTCGCCCGCCGATTGCGCCAGATATTGGTCGATCGCGACCGCATCGACCGTTGCGGCGACCGATTTCGCCGGGCGCTGCGCGAGCAATTGCACTTTCGCGGCAACGCGGCCTTCGCGTTCGATTGCGGCGCGATGCTGGTTTTCCAGATCGACGAAGGCCGCAACCGCCGGGCGCCCGAGCCCCCAGACCAGCACGCCGAGCGCAAGCACGCCCGCGATACCCACCAGCCAGCGTTCGCGCGGCGACAGGCCGATCCACCAGTTTTGCAATCGCTCGGTCATGGCACCGCCCGGATCGTGATGTTCGCCATCTGCTGGCCGTCGCTACCCGCCATCGGCTGCGCGGTGACGCGATAACCGCGTGCCTGCAGCGCGAGCAGCACCTTGTTGATATCCTCGACGCGCGGTGCGGCGAGCGTCGTCGTCAGCGTCCCGTCGGTGCGATGCGACAGCGTCTTGAGCGACACGCCGGGCGTATCGCCCATCGCATCGTAAAGCGCCGACGCAGGAACAGAAAAAGCGAGCGGCCCGCCGCCGGCGGCGGCAAGACGGCGGTCGAGTTCGGCTTCGGCCGCGGTCGCGTCCACGGCGGTCACCCCGGTCTTTTTCGCCATGGCAACGACCTGATCGTCGGCGCGGCCCGTGTCGGACGCAAGGCGGATGGCATAAACGATCGGGACCAGCAGGCTGACGACCAGCAGCGCAATCGCGAGGCGCTTCGCCAGCCGCAGCATCGCCGGATCGACCGACCAGCTGCGTTTGGGTTTCCACCCCCCGCTGAGCAGGTCGATCGGCGGTGCAGCGAGCGTCAACAACAGCGCCTCGCGCATCCGGTCGGGATCGAGCGGTGCGACGGTGTGGCCACCTGCGATCAGCGGATCGAGTTCGGGATCGGACAGCCAGGCATGGTCGGCGGCGCGGACTATTTCTTCTCCGCCCACCTCGGCCTTCCACAGCGTATCGGGTTCGGGCGGCGGTACCGCCGCCGCCGCGGGGACGATGGCAAGGGGAGCCAGATTGCGCGTTTTCAGCCACCCGGTCCACGCGGTCATCGCGGCGTGGCTGGTGACCGCAACCGGGACCGCCTGTCCCGCCTCGGCCGGCTGGCCTGCGACGACATGAAGCAATGCGGCATCGCCGAGGCTTGCCTTCAACGTGTCGATCCGCGCCGCCGCAGCCGCCTGCGCCGGGGCGGCATCGGGATAATGAAGCCAGCGGAGCGGCACGTCGGCGGCGGGTGCCAGTGCAACCAGCCGGTCTTCGGGACTGTCGTCGCGCGGCTTTTCCCACGCATCGACCCATCCGTCGTCCTGCCCGCTATCGACGATCACGCCATCGTCGATGCGCAGCCACGCGGGCTGCGGCGCATTATCTTCGCCAAGCGTCGCCACCGGAGGCAGCCAGAGAACCAGCGTGCTCGCCATTTCAGTCGCTCTCGCCCCAGTCACGGCGCACGATCACCGGCGGCGCAAGCCCGGCAGACGGCGCCCCGCCATTGGCATCGATCAGCGAAACTGCGGTCAAGAAACCGTCCCCCATCGTCACATTCGTCGTCAGCGCCAGCCAGCGGCTGGTCACCCCTGCCTGTTCGGCGACATCGGTTGGCGGCTCGCGCCCTTCGAACGGGCCCGCCTCCCAGAATCGCACGCTGCTGCCATAGCCGCCGGCGGGACGCGCCGCCAGCGCCGCCCGCGCGTCGGCGAGCGTGATTTCGCCGGGCAGCAGCATCGCGACCAGCGGCGCCTGTTCGGGCGCGAGCGTGTTGACGTTGAGCCGCACCGGCTCGGTCGTCGGCAGCACGCACACCCAAGGCTTGAGCCGCGCATAAATCTTTGGCGTCACGCCGCGCACCGCGCGCAGCTCGCTGACATCGGCCATCTTGCGGTTGGCGGGGAGGTATGCGCCCTGCATCGCGCGATAGGCATTATCCTCTGCGCCAAGCGGGCCTTCGTTGCTGTCGCTGTCGATCCAGTCGGCCGTGGCACCCGCAATCGCCTGCGCCTGCCCCGGATCGATCCCGAGCAAAGTCATCAATTCGCCGAACTGGCGCATCGATCCCGAACGCTGACTGAAACGCCCCGGCGTCGTTTCGGCGACGAGGCTGTTGAGGTTGAAACAATTATTCGCATCGGTGAGCTTCGCACGCCCTTCGCCGCCGGGCAGCGGCAGCGTGAAATCGCGGCCGAGCCACCCGCCCGCCAAGGTCAGTTTCGCGGGATCGCGCCCGACCAGGTCCGCGACGCGGCGCAGCGCGATCTGCTCGGCGGCGAAGGCGTAAGCGCGGCCCTGATCGACCGTTGCTGCACTGCCCGCGATCCGCGTCGCGAGCGTCAGCCGGTCGAGCGCGGTCGCGGCGATCACCGCCATCACCGCGACGAGCAGCAGCACGCTGAGCAACGCCGCCCCACGTTCATTCTTTGCGCTCTGCCTCATGGTACCGGCGCCTCGGCAGCCGCCGGCGGCGGGGGCAAGGCCGGCGCGGTCAGGAACAGCATCGTCAGCGCCTCGCGCCCGGTCCGCGCCAGCCGCACTTCGACCGCGCGCGGCAGCCGATCGCCGGGTTCGGAACTCCAGCTCTCACCCCAATTGCCCCGCTCGTCGCGATATCGCACGGCGACGCCCGCGACCTCTCCGACGAGCCGGTCGCCCTCGCCAAGCGCGGTGCCGTCGAGCATTGGCTGGGTTGCGCGGCGCCATTCGTTGCCGACGCGCGCATAGGCGACGCGCTCGACACTCGGGCGCGGGCTTCCGTCGAGCGACCCCGCGCCGCTGTGGACAAAGGCAAATCCGTTCGATGATCCGACGAAGGCCGGAACCGCCTCCCCCGCCGGCCCGCGCGTCGAGCGCTGCACCGCCTGCGCAAGGTCGTTCGCCATCACCGCGCGGAGCCGGTTGATGCCCCCCATCGCCTTCAGCCGTTCCTGCACCGCGTCCTGCGTATCGACGCTGCTGCGCAGCAGGCCGACGCCCATCGCCGCGATCGCCGCGAAGATCGACAGCGCGACGAGCATCTCGACGAGGGTGAAGCCGCGTTCGTCCCTCATCGCGACGGCCGGATGATCGTCAGCGCGGCCTGTCCGCGCCCGCTTTCCGGACGAACGAACAGGTCGATGCGCAGCAAGGCGTCGTCGGCGGTCTTGGCGACGCGCTGTTCGACGCGCCAGTTGCGCCCGGCGTTCGCAACGCCGATCGCGCTGTTGCCGATCGTCGGCGGCGCCGGGTCGGTCCACAGTTCGACCGCGCGATTCTGTGCCACAATGCCCGCCATCGTGCTTTCGTCGAGGTCGCCCGCGGTGCGCACCGCATATGCGTCGAGGCGTACGAGCGCGAGCGCGGCGATGCTGATCACACTCAGGGCCACGAGCATTTCGAGCAGGGTGAAGCCGCTTTCGGAACCTTTGGCGCGCTCACTGCCCACGGCTGACCTCCCCGGTCGCCGACACGCGCAAGATCTCGCGCGCATCGCCGCCGGTGAGCACGACCGCCTGCGGCGTCGGGCTGGTGCCGACGCGGTCGAACAGGATGCGCGCCGCGCCCTGTCCGTTGCCCGCGACGAAGCGCACGTCGCCGGGCCAGCTCCGCTGTTCGAAGGCACGGCCGGGAAGCGGTTGCCATTCGCCCGATACCCGCCGCTCGAAGCCATAGCCCGATGGCGCGAAATGGACCGCGACGCTGCGCCCCTCGATCACCGCGACGTCGCGCGCGGCGGCGAGCCGCGCGGCGAGCCGGTCGGCCTCGCTGCGCACGCTGCGCTCCTCGCCGGGGATGGTGAGCACGACGGCGGTCGCGGCGAGCGCCATGATCGCGAGCACGACCATCAGTTCGACGAGTGTGAAGCCGTTGGCGTGGGGACGCGTGCGCGTCTCAGCCGTCGCTGCGAATATCCGCATTGTCGTCGGTCCCGCCGGGGGCGCCGTCGGCACCGAGCGACCAGACGTCGAACGCCTTTCCGTTCGGCCCCGGCGCCTGATAATTATAGGGGCGCCCCCACGGATCGGCGGGCAGCTTCTTGATATAGCCGCCGCGGCGATAGCGTTCGGGCTGCGCGAGCGACGGCGGCGGCGTGCTGAGCGCGTTCAGCCCATCGGTCGAGGCGGGATAGGTCAGATTGTCGAGGCGATATTGTTCGAGCGCGGTTTCGAGCGTCGCAATATCGGCCTTGGCCTTGGTCACCATCGCGCGGTCCTGGCTGGGCAGGACGTTGATCATCACAACCGTTGCGAGCAGCCCGATGATGAAGATCACGACCATCAGTTCGGTCAGGGTGAAGCCGCGCTCGCCCTTCTTGCGGCGGCGCTGGATCGGGGGCCGGCCCTCGCCGGAAAAGGAGGTATCGAGCATCAAGCGAAAGAATAGCTGCATCAGCGACATTTTCATAGTCCGGCTAGGTTCTGCAACTGAAGGATCGGAAGCAGGATGGCGAGGATAATCAGGGCTACGCACGACCCCATAACGACAATTATGACAGGTTCGAGAAGCGCCATCGACGCGGCCGTAAAGCGGTCGAATTCGCGTTCGAGATAATCGGCGGCGCGCTCGAGCATCTGCTCGAGCCGCCCGGCGCTTTCGCCGCTCGCGGTCATATAGACGAGAAGCGGCGGAAAGACCCCGGCGTCGCGGAGGGCCGCGGACAAGCTGCCGCCCGCGCGCACCTGATCGACGATCGTCGCGGTCGCGCCCGCAAGCGCCGCGTTGCGGATCGTCGGAAGCGTCAGGCGCAGCCCCTCGACGAGCGGCAGGCGGCTCGACACCATCGTCGACAGGGTCCGCGCAAAACGCGCGGCATAAAGATCGCGGAGCAGGCGGCCAAGGAGCGGCAAGCGCAGCAGCCGTGCGTCGACGCGCGCCTTGAACGCGGGGCGCCGCATCGCGCTCACCCAGCCGAAGCTCGCGGCTGCGATCAGCAGCGCGATCAACCACCACCAGTTCGCGGCGAAGCTGGAAATTGCAATCACCGCGCGGGTCAGGAACGGCAGCTGCTGGCCGGTGTCGGTGAATTGTTCGACGACGCGCGGGACGACGAAGATCATCAGCGCGGCGACGACGCCGATTGCGACGATCGCAAGTACGATCGGATAGGCGAGCGCAGCGATCAGCTTGCCGCGCACCTCCGCCTGCCGTTCGAGCAGGTCGGCGAGGCGTGCGAGGATCACCGTCAGGCTGCCCGTGGTTTCGCCCGCGGCGACCATCGCGCGATAGAGCGGCGGGAAGCTCGCCGGCTGGCGCGCCATCGCGTCGGCAAGGCGGCGGCCTTCGAGCAGCCCGGCGTGGACGTCGCCAATGACGGCGCGGGCATTTTCGGCCTCGCTCTGGCGCGTCAGCGTGCGCAGCGCCTCTTCGAGCGGCGCGACCTCCGCGAGCGTCGCGAACTGGCGCGTGAAAAGCGCAAGGTCCTTGCTCGACAATCTGTTGCGGCGAAATGCGAACAGCGAGCGGCCGGCGGGCTTCGCCCCCGCCGCCTCGACCGCGACGATATGGAATTTGCGGCGGATCAGGTCGGCGCGCGCGGCATCGTCGTTCGCGGCGGTGAGCCGCCCCTTGCGCTCGCGGCCCTGGCTGTCGATCGCCACATAGCGATAATCAGGCATCGACATCCTCGCGCCGCGCGATGCGGATCGCCTCCTCGGCGGTCGTCAGCCCCTTCGCAACCATCGCACGCGCAGCGGACGCCAGCGTCGGCGATTTCAGGAAGGCGTGTTTCGCGATCATCGCCTCGTCACCGCCATTGTAGATATAGCGGCGCACGGTCTCGTCGACCTTGATCGCCTCGAACACGCCGATGCGCCCGCGGAACCCGCTGTGGCCGCACTGTTCGCAGCCCTTCGGCCGCCAAATGACAGTGCCGATGTCGAGCCCCAGCATCGCAGCAACGCTGTTATCGGCCTGCACCGGCTCGCGGCAATGGTCGCATAGCTTGCGCACGAGCCGCTGCGCGAGCACCGCACGAAGCGTCGAGGCGAGCAGGAAGGGTTCGACCTTCAAATCCTTGAGACGCGTGATCGCGCCCACCGCGTCGTTGGTGTGGACAGTCGAGAGGACGAGGTGGCCCGTCAGCGACGCCTGCACCGCGATATCGGCGGTTTCGCGGTCGCGGATTTCGCCGACCATCACAACGTCGGGATCCTGGCGTAGGATCGCGCGGAGGCCCGCGGCGAAGTCGAGCCCGACCTTGCTGTTCACCTGCGTCTGGCCGACGCCCTCGACGGCATATTCGACCGGATCCTCGACGGTCAGGATATTGCGCTGGCCGTCGTTGAGCTGCTTGAGCGCGGCGTAAAGCGTCGTCGTCTTGCCCGACCCGGTCGGGCCGGTGACGAGGATGATGCCATTGGGTTCGGCGAGCGCCTCGCGCAGGATCTGGTCGGCGGCACCCGACAGGCCGAGAACGTCGAAGTCGATCCCAGCGGCATCCTTGTCGAGGATACGCATGACGACGCGTTCGCCCGCGCGGCTGGGCAATGTCGAAACGCGCACGTCGACCGCCTTGCCCGCCAGCGTCAGTCCGATGCGGCCGTCCTGCGGCACGCGGCGCTCGGCGATGTCGAGGCGCGCCATCACCTTGATACGGCTGACGACGACGGGGGCGACATGCGGCGGCATCCGCAGATGTTCGCGCAGCACGCCGTCGGTGCGCATCCGCACGACGAGGCCGCTTTCATAAGGTTCGATATGAATATCGCTGACGCCCTGCCGCACCGCTTCGGCGATGATCGCGTTGATCAGGCGGATCGCGGGCGCGTCGTCGGCGCTGTCGAGCAGGTCCTCGGCGCTCGGCAGGCTGAAGTCGATGTCGCTGCCGTCGAGCGAGCCCGCCATCGCGGCAGCCGAACTGTCGACAGCATAATGGTCCGACAGCAACCGGTCGAAATCGGCGGCGTCGGCGGTTGCGACGCGCAGCGGCTGCGCGAGGTAGCGCTTGACCTCGATCAGCACCGCGGGGTCGCTGCCTTCGCGCAAGGTCGCGAGCCAGACGCCGTTTTCGCCGGGCGCGATGACGACGCCATGCGCGCGGGCAAAGCCGTAAGGAATATCAACCGGCGCCGGGGGAGGCGCCGCCGGTTCGATGTCGGTCACGGATAATCTCCGGCGGGAGGAGCGGGCGCCTGTGAAATCGAGGGCGGGACTTCGGTCGAAATGACGCTGCCGTCGGGACCGCGCAGTTCGGGCAGGTTGACCGGACCGACGGTGACATCGGTGGCAGTCGCAGCGCTCGGCACCGGCGGCACGGCGCCCAGATAGTCGCGCACTAGCGTGTCGATCGCGGGCTCTTCGCCCGGATTGCGCTGGAGCTGGAAGTCGCGGACATAGCCGTAGCGGCGCGCGGTCAGCGCGGCATTGTCTTCGCGATTGCGCAGGATCGTCGGGCGGATGAAGACCATCAGATTGGTCTTCGAGCGCGTGCGGCTGCGCGATTTGAACAATTCGCCGAGCAACGGAATGTCGCTGAGGAGCGGGATGCGTTCGATCGTCTTGCGCTCGTCGTCGTTGAGCAGCCCGCCGATCGCGAGGATCTCGCCATCGTCGACCGTCAGCACCGTCTCGAACGCGCGCTTGTTGAGAATGAGGTCGCTGTTGCGCGACGAGACGGGTCCCGCGACGCTCGACACCTCCTGCCGCAGGAACATCTTCACTTCGCCCGCGCCATTGACCTGCGGGGTCACTTCCAGCTTGATCCCGACTTCTTCGCGCTGGACGGTGCGGAAGGCATTTTCGAAATTATCACCCAGCTTTTCGCCCGTGGTGATCGGGACATCCTGCCCGACGAGGAATTTCGCGGCCTGATTGTCGAGCGTAACGATATGCGGGGTCGCGAGCAGGTTCGAGGTCGTGTCCGATTTCACCGCGTTGATGATCGCGCCGAAGATCGTGTTCTTGCCGATGTCGCCCGCGAAGCCCGCAAAACCGCCCGTCGCGGTGAGGAGCGACGCCGCGGCCGCTTCCTGCAGGCTGTTGCCGAGCGAGCTGTTCGTCTGGGTGACCGTCGTGTTGCCGTTGACCGTCGTCGTCTCCTGCGACAGCCGGTTCGCGGCATAGGCGCCGCCGAGTGTCAGGATATTGGGCTGCGCGTTGCTGTAGCTGGTCGCGACGAACGGGATATTCTTGCCGCCGAGCAGGAATTGGACGCCGAGGCGTTTCGCCGCATCGTCGCCTATCTCGACGACGATCGCCTCGACGAGCACCTGCTGGCGCCGGCTGTCGAGCTGGCGGATCAGTTCGCCGAGCATCCGCTGCACTTCGCTGTTCGCCGCGACGATGATCGCGTTGGCGCCTTCGTAGCGGGTGACGATCGCGGGACCGCGGGTCGAGATGCTGCCGCTTCCGCCGCCGCCCACCGATGTCGCGGCTGGCGCGGCGGCCGCCGCCATAGGCGCGCTGCCGCCGCTGGAGGACGAGGATGATGAGGTCGATGCGGGCGGCAGGCCCGCCTTCTGTGCCGGGTCGCTGCCCCCGCCGATCAGTTGTTGCAGCGTCGGGAGCAAGGTTTCGGCGTTCGCATGTTCGAGCCAGTAGACGCGCAGTTCGGTGCCGCCCGCCGCCTTGGCGTCGAGGTCGTGCGCCATCGACACGAAGCGCGCGACGAGCGCCTGGTCGCCGCGCAGCGCAATCGCGTTGCTGCTGTCGATAGGCACGATCGCGAGCGGCGCGCGGGCGCCTTCGCCCGCCGCAGGGACAAGCGCGGTGAGCGCGGCGGCGATCTCGCGCGCGCCGGCATTCTTCAATGTGACGATCTGGCTGGTCGAGCTGTCGCGGTCGATACTCGACGCAAGCGCGCGAATGCGGCGGATATTGTCGGCAAAGTCGGCGACGACGAGGCTGTTGGCGTTGCGGTTCGCGGTGAGCGAACCCTGCGCGCTGACAAGCGGGCGCAGCGTTTCGACCGCCGCGACCGCGTCGATGTGCTTGAGGCGGATGATTTCGGTGACGAACTGGTTCTGCGCCGCGCCGCCGCTGCCGATGCGGCCCGGCTGTGCCGCCGCGCCGTCGATCGGCTGGACGCGATAGCTGCCGTTCGGTCCGGGAACCGCGACCAGCCCGTTCGAGCGCAGGGTCGCGAGGAAAATCTCGAAATATTCGCTGCGCGACAGTGGCCGGTCGGTGACGACCGACACCTTGCCGTTCACGCGGCCGTCGATGACAAAGGTGCGCCCGGTAATCCGCGCCGCGTCCTGGATGAAGGCGCGGATATCGGCGTCGCGGACGTTGAGCGTATATTGGGCGTAGGTCACGGCCGGCGTGGCCGAAACCAGCGCCGCGGCAAGCATCAGGGAAAGTTTCAGGCGCATGGGTCTCTATTGCTTCGAAAGGAAAATGGCGACGGGAACGACGCTGGCGCCGCGCTCGACCTCAAGCGCGATGCGCGCGCCCGGCGTAAGTTGATTGGCGAGCGCAGCGGCGTCGCTCGCCGATCCGATCGCGCGACCGCCGACCGAGCGGATGACATCGCCGGGGCGCAGTCCCGCCGCGCGGAAGGCTGCGCCGTCGCCTTGCGGCTGGACGACGATGCCGGTGACGCGGCCGTTCTCGGTCCGCGGCGCGAAGCCGACGCCCGCCTTGATCGCGGCGGGGGTCATTTCGCCGCTCGCGCTTGCGCCAGCCTGAGCCGACCCGATTTCGGGGGTCGGCGCGGGAAGCGGCGCCGCAGGATTGGCGACGGGCGCCGCGCCGCTCTGGTCGAGGAACAGGCTTTCGCGCGCGCCTCCGCGGTCAAGCAGCACATGGTCGAAGGCGACCCCGGCGAGCTTCAGCCCGGGCGCGATCTCGTCGCCGACCGCATAGCTATTCTGTATCCCGTCCTCGCCCGCGATGATCGCCGAGCCACCGCCCGTCGCCTCGTTGAGGTTGATGCCGAAGAGGGTCAGGCCAGCCGAAGTGACGGTCGCCGAAGCGGGGCCCTGTGCATTGCTGCGGAAAAAGGGATCGAGGCTGGAGAAGAGCGCGCGCCGCTCGGCGGGCGAAGCGATCACCGCCGCCTGCGGCTGCCATGCGCCGAGCGGCGACAGCGGCGTGAGCAATACCCAAAGCAGGCGGACGCATTGCCAGACCAGCAGCGCACCGAGCAGGCCGACGAGCAGCGTCGGCCATATTTCGCGTGGGTGCCGGCGCCCGGCGCGCAGCCAGGAGGGCAGCGCACGCGGCAGCCGAACGGCCGATCCGGACATCAGCGTCGCCATGAAGTCTTCCCTGTCCCCCAACTGAAAAATCGGTCTCGCGAATCGCCTAGGGGCGAACGGTGACAATCAGTTGACCGGAAGATTACAGTTTTTTGACGGCCGGGCGAGTCCGCAGCGACGGCCCGAAACGATCCTCCCCGCCGCAGCGGGGAGGATATAGGTTTCAGAATTTGAGCGATGCGCTGAGCGAGAAGGTGCGGCCCAGCTTGTAGCGGTTGAAATAGATCTTGTTGTCGCCCGACGTCTGGACTTCCTGATATTTGCGTCCGGTCAGGTTGCGTGCCTCGAACTTCAGCTCGATTTCCTTGTTGAGCAGGGTCAGCCCCTGACGCGCGACGAAATCGAGCTGGATGCCCGGTTTTTCGAGCAGGTCGGGCTGTCCCGACGGGCCGCGGCTGGTCACGCGCGGGCTGGCGTAGGTGATGAGCAGGGTCTGCTGCGACAGCTTGTCCTGATCTTCCAGTCCGATCTGGACGTTGACCAGATGGTCCGACTGCCCCGTGAGCGGCGAACCATCGAAGAAATAATTGCTCGCGTCCTGCACCACCCCGTTGATGACGGTGGTGTCGCCCGCACCGACTTTGATGTCCGACTTGGTGAAGGTGTAATTGCCGATCAGCACGAGGCGGCGGCTGGCCCAGAAGGGCGAGTCCGACAGCGTGTCGAGCGCGAAATATTTCTGCGCTTCCAGTTCGACACCATAGAGCGTCGCCTTCGGCGCGTTGGCATAGCTGGTGTTGATCGATGAATCCGAGATCGAGGTATAGGCCTCGATCGGCTTGTCGATCGATTTGTAGAAACCGGCGGCGGTGAAACGCTGGTCCTTGGCAAAATACCATTCGTACCGCAGTTCGGCATTCCACAATTCGCTGTCGCTGAGCGACGGGTTGCCGCGGAACAGGCGGTTCGATTCCGGATCTTGGTAGATTTGCGCCACCAGTTCGCGGAACTGCGGACGCGCGATCGTCTTCGACCCGTTGAAGCGCACCTGCATATCGGGTGCGACTTCCCAGGTCAGCGTCACCGCGGGCAGCCAGTAATCATTGTCGAGGTTCGTCGAGACGATCGAGCTGCCGCCCGTTCCGAACAGGTCGACCGGAACGACGGTCTGCTTGCCTTTCTCGTAACGGACGCCGGCGTTGATATTGATTCCCGACATCAGCTCGGCCTGCACCTGTGCATAGCCGGCGTGGGTGGTCAGGCCCGCGTCGAACGCCGCGGTGCCGTCCTGCGCCGAGGTTTCGATCAGGCCGATATCATAGAGCTGGATCGTCGCGTCGGAGAGCAGATAGTCGGGACGCAGCTGCGTCACCGCAACGGGCAGGCCCGATGCGCGGAACTGAAACGCACGGCGAACCGAAGTACGCTTCGTATCGCTATAAGCATAACCGACCGTCGCCGTGATGCGCGAGGCGAGCTCGTACGACAGGTCGACGCCGCCCGACCACAGATCCTCGTTGAGGTCCGAGAAGGCGATTGTCGCGTCGCCGCGGTTTCCGCCAAGGTCGTTGACGAACTTGTCGCCGGTGGGATCCTGCGTTGTCGGCAGGTTGGTGCGGACGTAAGTAAAACCGCGCTCATAGGGCGCTTCGCGCTGCGAATTGGCATAGGCGCCGCGCAGGTCGAGCTTCAGCCGGTCGAAATGGAATTCGCCCACGAACTGCGTGTTGATCAGCTGCCGTTCGTACCAGGCGGTGTCCTGCTTCATGATATCGCGGCCGACCTGGTTCGCGTCGGTGCCGACCGCGAGGCGCGCCTGCTTCAACGTGTCGCGGATATAGAGGTTGGTCCAGCGCAGCTTGTGCTCGCCGATTTCGAGACCGAAACCGAGCAGGCCGTTCACCACGACGCGATTGTCGGTCACGACGCGGTTGTAGCTGGTCTGCGGGTCGCCCGACAGATCTTGCTCGACCGAGGTCTGCTGCAGCGTGTCACGGGTGCGCCACTTGTTGCTGATCCCCGCGGTCGCGATGATACCGAGTTCGCCGTTCGCGAAGGGGATCGTCGTGCCGCCGGTGATGCCGGCCGACCAGTTGACCGGGATGTGGTTATTCTGTTGCAGCAGCGTCGTTTCGGCGTTCACGAGTTCCATCTGGATCGCCTTGAGGTCGTCCTTCGTAAAGTCGGCCCCTTCCAGAATCGGCTTGCCGCTCGCGAACGCGGCCTTCAGCAACGGCGGCACATCGCGCGTCCCGTCGTCGAAGCCCGTCCAGTCGGTGTCGCTGCCATAATAGGTGTAGCCAAGTTCATTCGTCGTTTCGCTGTCCCATCCGATGCCCCCGCTAAGCGTCAGGAACGGCTCGCGCGGGATCGCCTTGGTCGTGAGATTGATCACGCCGCCGCCGAATTCGCCGGGAAAATTCGCCGAATAGCTCTTCTGGACTAGGGTCGAATCGATGACGTTCGAGGGAAAAATGTCGAGCGGAACGACGCGCTTCAGCGGCTCGGGGCTCGGCAGCGGCGAACCGTTGAGCAACGCGAGCGAATAACGGTCACCAAGGCCGCGGACATAGACGAAACCACCACCGACGACCGAGAGGCCGGTGACGCGCTGCAGCGAGCCCGAGATGTCGCCTTCGCCGGTGCGCGCGATGTCGGCCGATGACAGGACCGAGACGACTTCGGGCGTCGCGCGAACGACGTTGGGGGTGAAGCGGCCGGTGACGACGATTTCCTGATCGGCGCCGCCCGGGATCGAAACATCGGCCTCTTCATCCGCCGGCGCGGCGTCGCTAGCCGGCGCCTCGGCGGTGACGGGCGGCGCATCGGCGGCGGGCTCGGCACCGGCGTCCTGCGCGAGCGCGGCGGGCGCAACGAGCGCGGAGCTTAGGAGGAGCAGGCTGGCGAAAAACGGCCGCTTGGTCATGATGGAAAGTCCCCAATTATATGCAGGAAGGGAGCGGGCCAGCCCGGTCGGCGTGCCCGCTCCCCATTGGATCGCGAGCGATCAGGTCGTCGGAATGGCGCTGCAGCTCTTGCTCGACGTGCCGAAGTTGGCGGTCGTCGAGTTGCAGGTCCAACCCTGGTACCAGGTGTCGTTGGCATCGCGGACGGCGCCGACATAGGCGGTGGTGTCGAAGAAGGCGTTCAGCGTCTTCGCATTGAAGGGCGTGAAGCCGGTTTCGGTCGCACCATTGATGAACAGGCTGGTGAGCGACGGCACATAGTTCGAACGGTTGTTCGTGCCGCCTTCGAAGATCGCCTGGACCTGGGCGTCGGTGACGCCGCTGGTGCCGCGGAACGGCGAGGCATTGCACTGCATCGACACCGACTGGAAGACCGGCGGGCCGGCTTCGTCGAGCGCGGGGTTCGCCGCCTGCGTCGTCGTCGCGCTGTTAAGGCCGAGGCAGCGGAAGCCCGGAGCCACGATCAAGCCGTTGGCGAACGTATAGTCGGCACCGCCGCGGACGAGGATCGACACACCGTTGCCCGCCGCATTGTTCCGATGGATATAAGTGAAGTTCGAAATCGCGACACGCTGGCGCGGGCTGGTGTCTTCGTTGCCGTTCGAGTCGATTTCCATCATCGAGTCGCCGACCAGACCGTCCGCACGCTGTACGCCGATGACATACTGGATGTTGCCCTGATAACCCACGTCGGTGTCGAGGCTGTCGTCTTCGGCCCCGGTGATGACCAGATGCTTCATGTTCACGCGGCCGCCGAACACTTCGATGCCGTCGTCCGAGCTGTTGTGGATCTGGATATGGTCGAGCTGCGTGCCCGAACCGACGCCCGACGGCGTCAGCCCCTGCAGTTCCTTGTCGGCGCTGAGGATGAAGCCCGAGTAGCGGATTTGGACATAGGACATGCGGCCCGAATTGTCGGCAGGCTGGGCGCCGCCATATTTCGCGCCCGAGGTGCCTTCGGTATCGCGTTCGCACGCCACCGTGCCCGGCGTCGCGGCGGGCGCGTCGCAATCGGTGACCGGTGCGCGGCCGAGCAGAACAACACCACCCCACAGCTGCGAAGTCTGGTCACCGGCGGAGCCGACGACGTTGCCGCGGCCGGTGAAGACGATCGGCTGGGTCGGGGTGCCGACGGCGTCGATCCGATTGCCGCGGTTGACGGTGAGGAAGGACACGCCCGTCGCGCCAAAGATGGTGACGCCCGGATCGATCGTCAGCGTGACGACATTGTTCGTGCTCGCCGCACCCTGATCGGTGCCGACGTCGACGCGGCCGGGGAGCGAATAGATGACGCCTGCCACTTTCGGAATCGCGGTCGTCGCGGTGAAGCGCGTCGGGAAACCGCAGTTGCGCCATTCGTTACCGCTGGTGTCCGAAATCGTGCCGAGATTGGCCAGTTGATCGGGACCGGTGATGGTCGGGCAGTTCGCGGCCGGGGTCACGGTCGCCGGCGGCGTCGGCGTCGGGGTGGGGGTCGGCGTCGGGGTGGGGGTCGGCGTCGGGATAACGATCACGCCTTCGCCCGGCGACGCGACGCCGTCGGCACCGCACGCCGCAAGGATGGAACAGGCCACGCCGCTGAGCATGACCAAACGAATGCGTGCGAAAGCCGCCATGAAAATCTCCGTTCCCGGTGTGCGCCCCCAGATCGTCGAGCGGCGCCCCTGATGAAAAACATGCCGCGAACGAGATGAGATAGCTGACTCGCCCCCGGTGACGCCGCCACTAGGGTGATTCGATGACGGTCTGACGCCAGAGCCATGACAATTGAGTGACGCTTTCGAGTCGGTTCGATGACATCGGCGGCGCCGGCTGGCCCGCTTGTTTGCGCCAATGAAAATAAATCGGACGAAGCTCGCTTGCATCGCCCGGAAAGCTTTGCTAGGCGCCCGCTCCTACCTGGTGCCGGCCCGTCCGGACCATCATGATGTGCGGTCGTGGCGGAACTGGTAGACGCGCAACGTTGAGGTCGTTGTGGCCGAAAGGCCGTGGAAGTTCGAGTCTTCTCGACCGCACCATTATCCATTGATTTCATTGGATAATTTTTGGCCTTTGGCACACTTTGGTGCAGGCGTTTTCTGCTTAGCTGTGCCAAATATCGGACGAAAAATCCCGCCATTCGACGAAATTCGTCTTCGCCATTATTGCGCGCATCGTCTGCGCGGGCCGCATGAATAGGGCGGGCACGGTTTCGCCCCGCCATTTTGGCGACAGCGACTTGCCTTGGACTTGGTGCACGACTCTTGCTGAATCGGAGCGAAAGTGCGCTAGTCGTAAACTGAAGTGCGACGGCTCGGTATCCGCTGCCGGCTGTGGCTGTCCGCTTCAAAGTGACTGTCTGGCACTGCTAAGAGTCTTCGTCGCCCCAAGCGATGGCGGGCAGGACGCGTCTCGCGACGAATAGCCCGACCATCTTCACGCCGGGAAAGTGCGGCCTGAGCAGACGCTGCGCGGCCTTGAACGTCGTGCCATTCGTAATCACGTCATCCAGCAAAATGATGCCGCCAGGATCCTTCGGCAGCAAGTCGGTCACGACGCGCATGGATTGGACCAGTTCATCGATCGAGGGACGATGGTCGGCGCGCTTGGCCTGCTCTCTCGGCGCGACCGTCTCGAGCAGGCAGCGGACATTGGCCTCGTTCGATACGGCACGAGCAATCTTTTCCATGCGATCATCATATTCAGCATGGTCGCGAGGTTTTGATGGTGGTGCAGGGACTAGAATGACTTCGCCGCGGGCAGCCTTGCCCGATGCCGTCCGGATCGCGGCGGCAATTCTCCGGATGGCCACTTCCTTATACAGGTAGTCCGGCTTGCCCTGGCGAGTGACCGGCTTTTGCAGGTTTGAGATTAGATTGTTTGTCTCGCCATGCTCGAAGCCGGCGCGCGACGTATATTCACCAAAATAGAGGCAGCGGTCGTCGGCCTCGAGATGGGCATGATCGCCGCGTTCAATATCGCCGATGAGGCGCGGCTTAACCGACCAGTCGCTGTCGGACATCGGCATAGTCCCGCACGCGAATAGCGCCTTGTTCCTCAAACCGGGCGGGCCAGGTCAGACGGCTATCCTCGAACGCGCTGTTCAGGATGAAGAGCTTGCGGCCCTGCTTAAGCGCCTCGCGGGCTTGAACCAGCGTCCCGGATGTTTCGCCGGCCTCGACAATCACTGTCGCCTCGGTCAGCGCCGACATGGTCTTGTTCCGCTCGGGAAAAAAGAAGCGGTTGGTCGTCGGATTCTGAGCGGCGTAGCGCTCGATCGGCACTTGGCTGACGACCAGATGCTCGCGTGCGATAAAATCTTGAAGCTCGGCATTCTCCGCCGGATAATGCGACGAGAGCGGCGTGCCGAGCACAGCGATCGTCCGCCCGTCCGCCTCGATCGCGGTCCGATGCGCCACCGTGTCGATACCGCGTGCCATCCCGGAGACGATCGTAAATCCGTCCTCGACCAGCGACCGGACTATCTTGCGCGCACGAGCTCGCCCGTCCGCCGACGGATCGCGGGTCCCGACGACGGCTACCGAACGCGTGTGAACGAGATCCCAGTGGCCCTGATAATAAAGGAGTTCGACCGGGTGGGTCGCCTCGCGAAGACGATCGGGATATTCGAGCTCGCCGTGGAGCCGGATATTGAAGTTGCCGTGGAGGCGACTGCGCAGGTGCTCTATCGCCTTGGCGGCGGCTTCCTGCGCCTCGCCGCGGTCGACGAAATCCGACGGCCTTGCGCCGGGATCCTTTGCGAAACGCGACGCGAGGGTCTTGAAACTCGCGCCGGCTTGCATCCAGAGGCGTTCGTAGGCGCCGAGTTCGAGCGCAGCGTCGATCGCATCGTCGAAAATCTCCGACCCCCGCGAGAGCGGCAAACTTGCCATAGGAACCTCCTGCCCCGTCGGGGCATAATCGCAAACCTTCGAGACGTCAGCCGTCAATATTCCTGAAGGCATAATTCATTCCTTCTGGAATATAGAACATAATAAGAACATTGCCAATGCGCCTGTGCACGACCGCTGATCGGCTCGACGCTGTTCACACCGCACGGGGACGTCCGCGCCGAGCCGAGATAGCGAAACTATGTTCAATCGCCCATTCGCGGACGATGTCCGGGACCCATCGCGGCCGCGGCAATGATTTGACCCGTGGCGGTAGTCGGTCCGGACATTGCGACACCATTCGGCAAATCGTCGATTCCGAATAGCCGATGAAGCGCGCAAGTTCGCGTGGCGTCCAGAGCTTGTCGTCTTCCAATTTTTTGCGATGCCCCCGTCACCGATAGCCGAACGAAGCGGACGGCTTCACGGTCACCGGCCCAGTTCCTTCTTCGAACGCAAGAAGGCGCGGTCGCTGTCGAGGAAGGCCGATAACATCGCCGGAATGAGTTCGACGACCGGCTCTTCGACGCCGTAAGCGGCGGCATAGGCCGCCGCATAGGCAGCAAGACGTTCGTGCAGTTCTGGAAGGATCGCGATTGCGACCTTAATCGGGGTTCGGTCCGGCAGACGGGCCAGTTTGAGATCGGCCATCTCACTTCCCTTCAAGCCAAGGCTTCAACACAATATCCTGATGGACCACGATACGAAGCGGCCAGCCCGGGCGCACCTTGAGTGTCGGCTGGATACCGAGGTTGCGTGCAACGATCTGATCTCCGGCGCGCGCAGCATTCTGCTGCGACGACTCGCGTAGCGCGCGAACGAGGTCGCTCTCTGCGCTCCCGAAACCGAGTTCGGTCCCGACCCCGAGCAGCGTGGAAAGGACGACGCCCTTCAGAAGCTGCCACGTATGACGGTCAATCCGGTCGGCGAGGCCGGCATAACCCTCGGTGTCGCTTGCCGGCGTATTATCGAGCCGGATCGATGAGCCGTCGGGCAATATGATCCGCTGCCAGACGACCAGAGCCCTGCTCTGACCGAAGGCCACGACATTGTCATAGCTCCCGACGAGCTTAGACCCCTGCGGGATAAGCACGGCTCGTCCCGTGACGCTGTCGTGCACATTCGTGGTGATTTGCGCTGTCACCAGGCCCGGTAGGTCAGAATTGAGTCCCGTGATCAGGCTCGCCGAGATGATGCTCCCCGCCTGCACCGTCCAGGGCGAGACGGGTTCGACCAGACGATGGGGGCTCGTCTCGCTTCCACCCTCGTCGCGAAAGGCCGGGCCGGGCTTCGCGGCCGCCCTTTCCCGACCATCTCCACCCTCCGACGCCGCCGGCGCGGCAACGCCGGTTAAAGGTGCCCCTGCCGCCTGAACACCGGAGCGCCGCAGCATGATCTCGGACTCGCGCGCTGCGCGGTCCTCTGCCGCAATACGCTGACGCTCCGCCTCGGCCCGCTCCGCAGCCCGGGCCTCGGCGTCACTCCCGGTTCCGGTTCCGGCTTCCGCCATTTCGAGGTCGCGCTGATGGTTCAAAATCGGCCTGCCAAGGTCGCCGGGGAGTTTTGGCCCGAGCGGCGGCGCATCGCCATAGCCGGTCGGCGCATTCGCCAGCGCGTCGGGCAGTTTCGGCGCATCGATTGGCGCACGCTCTTCGCCGGCGTTTGCCGCCCCCCTGTTGACTGGCATGAGGGCAAGCCATGCCGCGCCGCAAATCATTGTGGCTCCGAAGCCGCTCGCGGCGACGATGACGCCCTTGCGAAACCGCGTCGCGCGCGGTGGCTTCGCGCGCAAGACCAGCGTCTCGGGGTCGACCTTCGGCGTCGGGTTGGCCGCCGGGATCGGGGCGGCTGGCATCGGAGCGGGGGCGGTCGGGGCGTCGTTCATTGTCCACCTCCCTGCCCCGACCCGCCGAGACGCATGATGCGGACGATCTTCTGCTTCTTGCCGCCGAGGCGAAGCTCCGCGGAAGTGAACAACCGATCAACGATGTAATAACGTCCCGCCATGCGGTAATTGACGAGTTCCGCCTTGCCCTTCTCGCCGACGACGAACAGCGGCGGCGCCTCGTCGGTAGCGATCGTCGGCGGGAACTCGATCCAGCTTTGCCGGCCGTCATCGAAGACGCGGACGGGCCGCCAGGCGGTGCGGTCGCCGCTGATGCGGTATTCGAAGTTCAACCGCTCGATCTCGACAGCCGCCGAAACCGGCCGCGCCGCCTCCGCCGCGGCGCTCTGGCGCTGCCATGCGAGCAGCTCGTCGGCGGGATAGGTCCAGCTGATCGCCGGCATGGCAGCCGACGCCCGGCTCGCGAGCTGGATTCGGTACACGCGGCGGTCGGTGGTGATGACGAGGTTCGTCGACAGTCCGGGGGAGAATGGCTTCACCAGGATATGCGTTCGCCGGCCTTCGCCGCTCCCGCTCGTCGTATCGCCGACGGTCCAGCGCACCGTGTCGCCGGCGGCGACCGACGTCAGCGTCTCACCGGGCTGGAGCGCGATGTCGCTGATCCGGCCTGGCATGGTGTAGAGACGGTAGAGCGCGCCGTCTGCAAAGGGATAGACCTGCACGGCATGCAAGAAGCCGCTTGCCGCGGGTTCGTGCAGTGCGGCCTTGTTGGCCGCTGCAACCGCAGACGGCGACTGCGCGATGGCCGGGGCTGCCAGCGCGAACAGTGCGGCGGGCAGGATGAGGGTCCGGATCATATCGTCATTCCTTCGGTCTGGGAGGGCGCGGCTCCGGCGGCCGGCCCGAGCGGCGAGCCTTGCGGGACATTCCGCGGCATAGGTCCGGCGGCCGGTGACTCCGCCGGCGCCGCAGCCTCGATGCGGGGCAATGCCGGGGTTTCGAGTTCGCGGCTCCAGTCGATGGCATCGACGTAGAGGCCGAGCGGATTCTTTCGCAGTGCGTCGGCGGAGCGCGGGGGCCGGACCTTGATCGTCAGGACCGCGGTCCAGCGCGATGTTGCAGACAGGCTGCCGCGCTCGAACGCCTGTTCGGTCCAGTTGACCCGGAAACTATCGTCCGACGCCCGCACGATGCTCGTCACCTGCACCGACACCGTGTGCCGGCCGATCTCCGCGAAGGGGTCGGCTGCGCGCGCATATTCCCCGAGGAACAGGGCGCCGCGGGCGGTTGCGAAATCATAGGCCGCGAGCCAGTTGTCGCGCATCAGCACGGCATCGAGCGACCGCGCGCGGATGTGCGTGATGAAGCGGCCGAGATGCCAGGCTATCTGCGGATCGGTCGGCCGATACTCCGCGTCCGCCCTCGCGACGGCTTGCGCCTGCCCCAGCCGGTCGACCTCGACGACATAGGGCACAATGCGGCTCTGAAGCGACTGCCAGACGAGCGCCGAGGCCAGTCCGACGGTCAGAGACAGACCGCCGAACGCCATGAGGCGCCAGTTCTTCGCCTGCACCCGTGCGTCGCCGATCCGGACATCCCAGAGCTGACCCGCTCGCTGATAGGGTGTGTCGGGTTCGGGCGTCTGCCCGTAGCGCTGAACGGCTCGTTTGAATCGCATGGTTCAATCCCTTTCCTTGATGTCGGGGGTGGCGGATGCGCCGCCGCGATCGCCTTCCTTGATCGTATGGATCGCGGTCTGGCGCCGAAGGCGCGCGGTTTGCTGGCTCTGGAGACGTGCAGCCCAGGCGGGCGGCGCGCCCTGCGCCTCGGCCGGGGACGGCGCGGTAGAAGCGTGCGCGGCACCGGCGCCGCCGGTGGTGCCGGCGTTCCAAGCGGCGTCGCGTCCGCGTTCGGCAGCGTCGCCCAGCCCCGCGATCGAACGAAGCCGATTGGCGGCGGCGCCTCTCGCGGCCGTCGTCATGCCGCCGATACCGGCGCCGATCGTCGAGGCGCCCGAGGTTTCCTGGCCGAGCTTGTAGGCAGTGGAGGCGGCGCTCCCCATCGAGGTTCCGGCGCGGATTGCAGCAAGACCCGCGCCCCCAAGCCCGCGCGCCGCGGCGAGCGCGCCCGCCCCGCCCATGGCAAGACCGCCCGCGGCAAGCGCGGAGGTTGCGACCACCGAACCCGCCCCAAGCTGCGGCGCGCCCGCGACCAGTCCCGAGGCAATCGCCGGCCCGAAGATAGCGAGACCGAAGAGCGCGAGGCTCGCAAGCATCAGCGACACCGCCTGCTCGATCGTTACGTCCTCGCCGGCCAGCGCGCCGGTAAACTGCGCAAAATAATTGGAACCGATGCCGACAATCACGGCGAGGACCATGACCTTGACGCCCGAGCTCACGACGTTGCCGAGCACGCGTTCGGCGAGGAAGCTCGTCCGGTTCCACAGCGCGAAGGGAACGAGCACGAAGCCGGCGAGGCTGGTGAGCTTGAACTCGAGAATGGTGATGAAGAGCTGGATCGCGAGGATGAAGAAGGCGCCGATAACGATGACCCACGCGATCACGAGCACCGCGATTTCGATGAAATTGTCGAAAAAGGCGATCGGACCGACGAGCTCCTTGGCCTGCCGGAGGAGCGGCCAGGCCGCGTCGAAGCCTGTCCCGGCGAGCCGTCCCGGCATGAGCAGGTCCTCGGCGCCGATCGCGCTGCCGCCCGCCACCAGGCCAAGCCCGGCGAACGACCGGAAGATGATTTCGGAGAGACTCTGGAAACTGTTCAGGATCAGCGCGAACACGCCGACGTAAAGAATCTTCTTCAGGAATTTGGCGACGACATCGTCCTCGCCGCCGAGCGCCCAGAACAGGCCCGCGAGCGTGATATCGATGCCGATGAGGATGGTGGTGAGGAAACCGACATCGCCGCCCAGCAGCCCGAAGCCGCTGTCGATATAGGCGATAAAGGCAGCCATGAACTGGTCGATGATATTCAGATCGTCCATCGGTCGGTTTCCTCATCCGGATGTTTGTCGCGGAGGCCGGCAGCCAGGCTCGATGGCGAACCCTGAACCAACGGCGGTGCGGCAGCCCCCGCGACGGGGCAGCTTTCGGGCTCATTGAGCGGGTGCGGCCCGTCCTGCCCCTTGTCGTCAGACGCGGATCAGCGGGGCGGCGTCCACGCCTTGCCGTCGCCGAGGAAGCGGTCCGTCCGTTCGCGCCCTTCGCGCTCGCTCTGCGCGCGGCGCGCCTGTTCGAGCGCGCTCGCACGGAACTGCGCCGCCATCAGCTGCTGGATCTGAAACTGCTGCTTGGCCGCGAGCGCGAGGAGCTGGTTGGTCGCCTGCTGCGCCTGCAGCCCGCCCTCGGCGCCCTGGCTTTTGCCCACGATCGCCTTCAGCGCCTCGGCGTCGCCGCGAACATTTTCGGCGATGCCGCTCTGCACCATCATCGCCTGGCGGAAGGCCGCCATCTCGCGGTCGAGGCGCTGCCTCGCCGCGGCGACGCGGGTGTCGCGCGTCGCGAGATGGTCGAAGCCGGTCGGAAAGGCCTGGCGGAACTGCTCGTCGAGGCGATCGACTCGAAAGTCGATGCCCTGTGCCTGCCCCATCAGCCGGTCGATTTCCTGCAGCCGCTGCTGCAGCGCCGCCATTTGCGGAAAGTCGATCTTCGACAGCTGCTTCTGTTGATTCACCAGCATCTGCGCTTCATTCTGCAGCGACTGGATCTGCTGGTTGATCTGCTGGAGCGTCCGCGCCGCCGTCAGCAAATTCTGCGAGTAGTTGGCGCTGTCGAAGACCGGTACCGCGTGCGCGGCCGATGTGGTGAGCGTCGCGGTGGTGGCGGCGAGCACGAGCGTCATCATAAGCTTTTTCACTCTACTTCTCCTTCAGGGGGAATTTCGAAACTGGCGAGGAGGCTGGCTGCCCATCCGAGCCCGGCCTCCGCGAGGAAGCGCGCCGCAAAATCCGCGCGGCCGTGCTCGGCGAGAATGCGCGTGATGCGCTTCTGGCTATCGGGGTCGGAGGCGCCGCACAGCGCGAGCGCGATGGGCCCGAGCCCGAGCTCGAACAGCCGGTTGCCACGCGCCGACTGGAGATAATATTGGCGCTTCGGCGCGGCGCGCGCGATCAGTTCGATCTGCCGGGCGTTGAGCCCGAAGCGCGCATAGGCCGCCTCGCTCTGCGGTTCGACCGCACGGTCGTTGGGAAGCAATATACGCTGCGGGCAGCTTTCGATGATCGCGGGCGCCACCTTGCTTTCGGCGATGTCGGCGAGACTCTGCGTCGCGAAAATGACGCTGACATTCTTCTTGCGGAGGACCTTCAGCCATTCGCGGATGCGCGCCGCGAACAGCGGGTGATCGAGGAACACCCAGGCCTCGTCGAGAATGAGCAAGGTCGGCCGCCCGTCGAAGCGCTCTTCGAGTCGATGAAACAAATAGGTCAGCACCGGCGACGCCGCGCCCGGCTGCCCCATCAGCGCCTCGGTCTCGAAACACTGGATGTCCGCGAACGCGAGGTCGTCCTCGGCAGCGTCGAGCAACTGCCCATAGGGTCCCTCGAGCGTGTAGGGTGCAAGCGCGGTCCTGAGCCTGGTCGACTGCAGGAGCAGCGACAGGCCGGTGAGCGTCCGTTCCGCGCGCGGCGCCGACGCGAGGCTCGTGAGCGCCGACCAGACCGCCTCCTTGATGTCGGGTGTCGTTGGCACCGCTTCGTGCGCGAGCAGCGCGGCGATCCATTCGGCGGCCCAGGCGCGCTCGTCGGCGCGGTCGATCGACGCGAGCGGCTGGAAAGCGACGGTCTTGCCTTCGCCGTCGTCGGCGCCGAGGCCGAGCGCATGATGCGCGCCGCCGCAGGCGAGAACGGCCGCGCGCGCCGAATAGCCCTTGTCGAAGATGAAGACCTGCGCGCCTGCGTAGCGGCGGAACTGGAGCGCAAGCAGCGCGAGCAGGACCGACTTGCCCGCGCCCGTCGGCCCGACGATCATCATATGGCCGACATCGCCCACATGCGTCGACAGGCGGAACGGCGTGGTGCCGCTGGTCTCGGCGATGAGCAGCGGCGGGCCGCCGAGATGATTGTTGCGCGGCGGCCCTGCCCAGACCGACGAGAGCGGCATCAAATGAGCGAGATTGAGCGTGTGGACGAGCGGCTGGCGAACATTGGCATAGACCTGCCCCGGCAGCGACCCGATCCAGGCCTCGACGGCATTGACGGTCTCGCGGATCGTCGTGAAGCCGAGGCCGTTCACGATACGCTCCACGCTGCGCAACTTCTCGTCGGCACGCGCGCGATCCGCGTCGGCGACGATGATCGTCGTGGTCAGATGGCCGAAGGCGACATGGTCGCCGCCCAGCGCCTGCAGCGCGAGATCGGCGTCGAGCATCTTGTTGTCGGCATCGCTGTCGAGAAGCTGCGCGGGCTGATTGTACATGACCTCGCGGAGCAGCGCGGTGATCGACTTGCGCTTGTTGAACCATTGGCGGCGCAGCCGCGTCAGCGCCTTCGTCGCCTCGGTCTTGTCGAGCGCGATGAAGCGCGTGACCCAGCGATAGCCGAAGCCCTCGTGATTGAGCGCGTCGAGCATGCCGGGGCGGCTCGATCCCGGGAAACCCATCACCGTGACGCTGCGCAGATGGAGGTCGCCGAGCATCGGCTCGAGTCCGCCGGTGAGCGGCGTGTCGGCGAGCAGCCCGTCGAGATACATCGGCGTCTCGGGCACCGCGACGGCATGACGCTTCGCCGAGATCGTCCCGTGCAGATAGGTCAAGGTTTCGGCGTCGCCGAGCGCCCGCACCTCGGGCATGAACCCGGCCAAGAGGTCGAGCACCCGATCGGTCTCGGCGACGAAGGCGGCAAGTGCCTGGCGCCAGTCCCGGCCCTTCGTGTCGCCGCTTCGCTCGACCAGCGCGCGCGTCGCCGCGTCGACCTGGTCGGCGGACGGAAGGAAAGTCAAAGTCAGCCAGTTGAAGCTCTCGAAATGCGCGCCCGCATTCTCGAAGCCGGCGCGGCGCTCTTCGTCGACGAGCCGCGAGGCGGGATCGGGGAAGTCGCTCACCGGATAGCCGAGCGCCTCGCGCCGCTCGGCCTCGGCATGGACGGCCCACCCCGAGCCGAAGCGTTTCAGCACATTGTTCGCGCGCGCGGCGACTGCGACAAGTTCGGCGTCGGTCGCGCTCTCGAGGTCGGGACCGCGGAACGCCAGCACGCGGCTGAAGCTGCCATCCTTGTTGAGGACGACGCCGGGCGCGACGAGCGCGGCCCATGGCAGGTGATCGGCAAGCCGATCGCTCTTGCGGCGATATTCGGCGAGGTTCAGCATGACAGATGCCCCCGCTGACGGAGGTGCCGCACGAGCACCGCCGCAAAATCGGGATCGCGCTTCGCCGCCATCACGGCGATCGTGTGACCAAGCGCCCAGAGCGCTATGCCGGCGACCCATTGCTGGAGGCCAAGGCCGAGCGCCGCCGCGACCGTTCCGTTGACGATCGCGATGGCGCGCGGTGCGCCGCCGAGGAGGATCGGCTCGGCGAGTGCCCGGTGCAGCGGGGCCTCATAGCCCTCGATCGAACGCCCGACGGTCATGCGAGGAGCGCTCCGCCACCGAAGCTGAAGAAGGAGAGGAAGAAGCTCGAGGCGGCAAAGGCGATCGACAGGCCGAAGACGATCTGAATGAGCCGCCGGAAGCCGCCCGCGGTCTCGCCGAAAGCGAGCGTGAGCCCCGTGGTGATGATGATGATCACCGCGACGATCTTGGCGACCGGTCCCTGCACCGATTCGAGCACCTGCTGCAGCGGCTCTTCCCACGGCATGCCCGAGCCCGCGGCGTGCGCCGCGCCCGAGAGCCCGAGCACAAGGCCGAGTTGAATGCTAACCGCGGCCAGCCGCAGAAGCTCGGGCGCACGGGCGCGGGCCTTTGGAAGCGAGGGAGCAAGAGCGCGTATCTCCATGGTCATTCTCCTGATGCTGGGGGAATCAAATCGATGAGGGCGTAAGCGCCGTCGGCATCGAGGCCGGCGACGCGCGCCGCGCCCGAGACGCGGCGCGCGAGTCCCCGTCCCGAGATGAAGACGATGATGTCGATCGCCTCCGCGATGAGCCGGCGCGGGACGCTGACGACGCCTTCCTGGACAAGGCTCTCGATGCGGTAGAGCGCCGACAGCGCGCTGTTGGCATGCACCGTCGCGATCCCGCCGGGATGGCCGGTGTTCCACGCCTTCAGCATGTCGAGCGCCTCGGCGCCGCGAACCTCGCCGACGACGATGCGGTCGGGGCGGAGGCGAAGCGTCGAGCGGACGAGGTCGGCCATCGAGACGCTGCCCGGCCGCGTGCGCAACGCGACGACGTCGCGTGCCGCGCACTGGAGTTCGCGCGTGTCCTCGATGAGGATGACGCGCTCGTCGATATCGGCCATTTCCGCGAGCAGCGCATTGGCAAGGGTGGTCTTGCCCGAGCTCGTGCCGCCGACGACCAGAATATTCTGCCGCTCGGCGACCGCATAGGAGAGCATTGCCGCGGTGCCCCCGGCCATGACACCGTCGCCAACATAGTCGAGCAAAGTATATATACGCGCCGCGGGCTTTCGGATCGAGAAGCAGGGCGCGAGGCTGACCGGCGGGAGGATACCCTCGAACCGCTCGCCGGCCCCCTGCCCGTGCGGCGGCAGTTCGGCCGAGACGATGGGCGAAGCGGCATGCACCTCGGTGCGCGCATGACTCGCGACCAGCCTGATGATCCGCTCGACCTGCGCGGCGTCGTAATGCGCCCCGGTCTCGACGCGCCCTTCGCCAAGCCGGTCGATGCGCAGGACGCCGTCGGGATTGACCATGATCTCCTGCGTGACCGGATCGGCGAGCGCGGCTGCGATCGTCGGTCCCATCGCGGTGCAGAGCATTGCGCGCCGGCGCTCGAACGAAGCCCCTCCGGTCACGACCCAGTCTCCGCGTCGCCCTCGGCGCCGATCGACCGCCGTCCGCCGGCGATCTGCCGTCCGACCTGTGCCACGAAAGCATTGAAGCGCTCGCGTCCGACCGCCCGCGCCGCGCTGTCCGCCTCGGGCAGCGGCGCGGTCACCATCAGCTGATATTGAACGAACAGGGAAAGACTCTCGAGGAGCACATCGATGTCGCGCCGCGCCTTCGCGATCTCGCGGCTGATCCGGTCGAGCCGGCCCTTGACGAGATCGTCGATCTCCTTCGCCGCGCGGCGCGCGAGAAAGCTGCGAAGCGCGTCGTTGACGATACCGCTCTTGGTCGCACCGGGCCGGGCAGCGAGCGCATCGAGCGCCTCGCTGACATCGCGGTCGATGTAGAGGTTCTGCCGATACTTCATGGGTTCAGAGCCCCGGCAGCAGGTCGTGCCCGCTCGTTTCGTTGAGGCCATGACCGCGCGCGACGTCGCTCAGCCCCTGCGGAGCGGCACCCTGCGCGCGCTCCATCGCCTTGCGCTCGGCGGCAAGATCATGATCGTCCTGCTCGGCGGCGATCAGGACGAGCTGTTTCGGCTCCTCCGGGGCGAGCGCGATCTCTTCGGCGATGCCGGGGTGGCGCTCCTGCTCGCGGCCGCCATCACCCGTTCCGTCGTTCGCGCCATCGCTTGCGTCCGCGAGCCGCGCGTCGGGCCGCCGTGCAAAACTTCCCCAGTCGTTCGGGCGCGGCTTGGGGCAGTCGACTGTCTCGCCCTCGCCCGTTCCCTGCGACCCCGGCGGCGGGAGCAGGCGGCTGCGAAAATTGGCGTCCTCATAATAGCGCAGCTTCTTCGCGCGGATCGGCGCCAGCCCCGACACGAGCACGAGCTCGTCGTCGGCGGGAAGCTGCATGACCTCGCCCGGTGTCAGGAGCGGGCGCGCGGTTTCCTGCCGGCTGACCATGACATGCGCGAGCCAGGGCGCGAGGCGGTGTCCGGCATAGTTGCGCATCGCGCGCTGCTCGGTCGCGGTGCCGAGCGCGTCGGATATGCGCTTCGCCGTGCGCTCGTCGTTGGTCGCGAAGGCGACGCGGACATGGCAATTGTCGAGGATCGAATTATGCTCGCCATAGGCGCGCTCGATCTGGTTGAGCGACTGCGCGATCAGGAAGGCGCGGATGCCGTATCCCGCCATGAACGCGAGCGCAGTCTCGAAAAAGTCGAGCCGCCCGAGCGCCGGAAATTCGTCGAGCATCAGGAGAAGTTCGTGACGCCGCACGCGCGATCCGCGCTCGTCGAGCTTCTCGGTGAGGCGGCGGCCGATCTGGTTCAGGATCAGGCGAACGAGCGGCTTGGTGCGCGAGATGTCCGACGGCGGAATGACAAGGTAGAGCGACACCGGACTGTCGCCCTCGACGAGGTCGGCAATCCGCCAGTCGCACCGCGACGTGACCTTGGCCACCGTCGGATCGCGATAGAGGCCGAGGAACGACATCGCGGTCGATAGCACCCCCGACCGCTCATTCTCGCTTTTATTGAGCAGTTCGCGCGCGGCCGACGCGATGACCGGGTGAACGAGCGGCGCGTCCTTCGTGCCCAGATGGTTGGTGGTCATCATCCGCCGGAGCGTCGCAACGAACGGACGCTGCGGGTCGGAGAGGAAGGAGGCGACCCGCGCCAGCGTCTTCTCCTCCTCGGCGTAGAGGATATGCAGGATCGCGCCGACCAGCAGCGAGTGCGACGTCTTCTCCCAATGGTTCCGGCGTTCGAGCGCGCCTTCGGGATCGACGAGGATATCGGCAATATTCTGGACGTCGCGGACTTCGTTCGCGCCGCGGCGAACCTCCATCAGCGGATTATAACGGGCCGAGCGCGCATCGGTCGGGTCGAAGCGCAGGACGTGCGAGAAGCGCGCGCGCCAACCGGCGGTGATCTGCCAGTTCTCGCCCTTGATGTCGTGAACGACCGCCGAGCCCGTCCAGCTGAGCAAGGTGGGGACGACGAGGCCGACGCCTTTGCCTGATCGCGTCGGCGCGAACGCCATGACATGCTCGGGCCCTGCGTGGCGGAGGTAGGCGCTCGCATGACGGCCTAGAAAGACGCCCTTGTCGGCGTCGAGTCCCGCACGCCGGATCTCCTGCGGCGCGGCCCAGCGCGCCGAACCATAGGTGGTTACATGCCTTTGCTGGCGCGCACGCCACAGCGCCCCGAAGATCGCGGCCGCGCAGCCAAGGAAACCGCTGGCGGCGGCGAGCGTCCCGGCCTTGTCGAATATCTCGGGCGCATAGGCGTCGAAATGATACCACCAAGGGAAGATCGACCAGGGGCGATAGACCGGAATATCGAGGATGATGAACCACGGCGCGCCGAGTTCGGGCTGGTAGCCGAGCATTGCGGCGCACCACTGCGTCGCGGCCCATATGCCACATATGACGATGAGAAAGACAACGGCGATCTGGCCGACAAGAAATTTGGTGGGCTGCATGGTCGGACTCCGCCCCGGGCGCGAATTTGCCGCACGGGTTCATGTCCACCAAGATCGCTCGCATCCTCAGCCGGGAACATGGGGCTCTCGGGATGCCTACGGGTGCCGTAAGGTGGCTGGAGTTCGAATTCTCACGCGCAGGCTCACCGGAGTTAGCCGACGAAACGCGACATCAATGGAGCCAGATCCGGCTTCGCCTTCCCTATTGGCGCTTAGCGGAAGGCATGGCGCAACCAGCCGACGCCGTCATGATGAGGAGAATGGCAAGCCACTGGAGCGGCGTCAGAACTTCGCCGAGCACAAAATAACCGGCGAGGGCCGCAACGGCTGGGGCGGCGCTTAGCAGAATCCCGAAAACATGTGCTGGCAACCGGCGCATCGCTTCCATCTCCAGAGAATATGGCAGCGCGCTGGAAAGGATTGCGACGACAAACCCGAGAGCGAGCACCGCAGGGCTCAGTAGCGCCAAGCCGCCGCTTGCCGCCCCGATCGGAATGTTGATGGCGGCAGCGACCATCAGCCCCCACGCAACCGCGTCGCCCCCAAGAGCGCCGGATGCTCGCGGATCCCGTCCGCGCCGAACGCGAAAGCTATTTCGACGCCGGCATCGGCGCCACGATTGCAAAGGGGCTCGAGGTCGACCTTGGAGGATGACGTCATCCGCGGCGCGACGGTGGCACACGCCCGGGCGGTGACCTTCCCGCCTCCGCCGCCCAAGGTGGCGGCCATCGCGGCGCAGAAGCCGCGCGAAAAAATTCCCGAACTCACAGCCGAAGAGCGCCGCATGCTCGAGACGAGCCGGTTCCGCTCCCAGACGCGCAATCAGGTCGGCCTGCTTGCCGCGGCGGGCCTGGGCATCCTTCTTCTCGGCGCGGTCGCGCCGCCTAGTTTCATGGGCCACCTCATCGTCTTTGCCCTCGCCTGTTTTGTCGGTTTCCAGGTGATCTGGAATGTCAGCCACTCGCTGCACACCCCGCTGATGGCCGTTACCAATGCAATTTCGGGCATCGTGGTCCTGGGGGCATTGCTCCAGATTGGATCGTCCTCCGCTCTGGTGACCCTGCTCTCGGCTGTCGCGGTCCTCGTTGCCTCGGTCAACATCGTCGGCGGCTTCCTCGTGACCCGGCGGATGCTCGCCATGTTCCAGCGCAGCTGAAGGGAATCCAGCAATGCTTGCAAACGGCATCGTCTCGGCGGCCTATCTTGTCGCCGCCATCCTCTTCATCCTCTCGCTGGGCGGCCTGTCCGGCCAAGAGAGCGCCAAGCGCGCCGTCTGGTACGGGATCGCCGGCATGGCGCTTGCGATCGGTGCGACGCTCGGCGGACGCGACGCCGGCAATCTCCCGCTCGTGGCCGGGCTCGTCGCGGTGGCGGCGCTCCTCGGCTGGATTGTCGCGAAACGCGTCCAGATGACCGAAATGCCGCAGCTCGTGGCGGCCCTGCACTCGTTCGTCGGCTTGGCGGCGATCCTCATCGGCTTCAACGCGCATCTCGAGCAAGAAGCCGTGCGGATTCTGGGTGCGACGGAACGCGAGGCACTCACCGGCTTCGCAGCGATCCTCGCGCACAAAAGCGCGGTCGAGATCGGCATCCTCAAAGCCGAGCTTTTTCTCGGTATCTTCATCGGCGCCGTCACCTTCACGGGTTCGATCGTGGCTTTCGCCAAACTCGCCGGAAAGCTGGACGGCAAGGCGCGGAAGCTACCCGGTGGCCACGCACTTAACGCCGTCGCGGCGCTGCTCTCGGTGGTGCTCCTCATTCTTTATGTCGGCGGCGTTGGCGTCGAGGGCCGCGAACTTGCGGTTCTCGGTATCATGACCGCGCTGTCTCTGTTCATCGGCTTTCACCTGGTCATGGGGATCGGCGGCGCCGACATGCCGGTGGTCGTCTCGATGCTCAACAGCTATTCGGGCTGGGCAGCGGCCTCGATCGGCTTCACGCTCGGCAACGACCTGCTCATCGTCACCGGCGCGCTCGTCGGTGCCTCTGGCGCCATCCTCAGCTACATCATGTGCAAGGCGATGAACCGGTCGTTCGTTTCGGTCATCCTGGGCGGATTTGGAACGGTCGCAACCGAAGCTCAAGCGATCGAGGGCGAACAGATAGCGATCGATGCCGATGGCGTCGCGGCCGCGCTCAACGACGCCGAGAGCGTGATCATCGTCCCCGGCTACGGCATGGCCGTCGCACAGGCGCAGCAATCGGTATCGGAGCTCACCCGCAAGTTGCGCGCAGCAGGCAAGACGGTGCGTTTCGCAATCCATCCGGTGGCGGGCAGGCTTCCCGGCCACATGAACGTCCTGCTTGCAGAGGCAAAAGTGCCCTATGACATCGTTCTCGAGATGGACGAGATCAACGAGGATTTCCGGGAGACCGACGTCGTCATCGTGATCGGCTCCAATGATATCGTCAACCCTGCCGCGCAGGACGATCCCGGCTCCCCGATCGCAGGGATGCCCGTTCTGGAGGTCTGGAAGGCCAAGCAGGTTTTCGTCTCGAAGCGGGGACAGGGCACCGGCTATTCGGGAATTGAAAATCCGCTCTTCTACAAGGAGAACACACGGATGTTCTACGGCGACGCGAAGATCGCGGTTGACGGTCTCATACCGAGGCTGTCCGAGGTGTGAGGGATTGCAGAACGGGCCGGGCTAATCCCAAGATGACTACGCCACTGCTCGACCGCGTTACCCAACACTGCGATATCATCGAGACGGGCAACGACAGCTGGCGCTTGAAAAACCGCCGCTGACCGCCACCTTCGGCACCTTCAAAAATCTATCCTGCGCTGCGCGACTAACCAACATCATCCGAAAAAGGGGTCCCTCACTGAACGCACCCGGCTAGCGGAGGGAACGCGCAATTATTTCCTTCATGACTTCGTTTGGCCCCCCAAAGATGCGATGGACTCGGGTGTCGGCGAAGGCGCGACAGATCGGATAGTCCCACATATAACCGTAACCGCCGTGCAGCTGTAGCAGTTCGTCAAGGATTTTTGACTGGATTTCACTAACCCACAACTTGGCGGCAGCCGAGGTGGCGGAATCTAGAATGCCCTCATTGGCAAGCGAGATGCATTTGTCCACGAAGACGCGGGCCACGAGAATTTGCGTCTTGGCCTCGGCTAGCTTGAAGCGGCTGTTCTGGAAATCGATCAAGCGTTGCCCGAACGCGGAACGAGCGGATGCGAAATCGATCGTCCACTGTAACGCGTTTTCGAGAAGCGCGGCTCCCATGATCGCAATTTGCAATCGCTCCCATGCAAGCTCCTTCATCATGAGCTGAAATCCGCCATGAAGGGTGCCCAGAAGCATTTCTCGTCCAACCACGACTTCATCGAAGAAGAGTTCTGCAGTATCTTGGGCATGCATTCCTAGCTTGCGCAGAGGCTTTCCACGAGAAAGGCCGGCGGAATTGCCTTCCACAAGGAAAAGGGAAATGCCGTGCGCGCCTGCATCCGCCTCCGTTTTCGCAGCGACCAGAATGAGATCGGCCATCACGCCGTTCGTTATGAATGTCTTTTGGCCTCTGAGAACAAACGAATCGCCTCGGCATTCGGCGCGGGTCGTCAGCGCCTTGAGATCGGATCCGCCTCCCGGCTCCGTCATCGCGATCGCTCCAATAACGGCCCCGCTCGCCATCGCGGGCAGAAATTGCGCCTTTTGTTCCGCCGTTCCATACGCTTCAAGATAAGGTGCCACGATATCCGAATGGAGGCCAAAGCCCGGCCCAAAGTAGCCGGCTCCGGCGACCTCCTCCATCACGATGGCGCTATGCATCCGATCACCGCCTCCGCCACCATGTTCCGCAGAGATGCCAGGGCATAATAGCCCGGCCGTGCCGGCTTTCAGCCACAGCTCGCGCGGGACCTGCCCTGCTTGGTCCCATTCGAGGCAATTGGGCTCGATCTCTTTCTCTACGAAGCGCCGCACCTGAACGCGATAAGCGTCATGCTCGGGTCCGAATATGTCTCTTTGCATCTTGAACTCCATCTGCCACGGCCGTTTCGCCGAGGGGTTTGCACGATTGTCAGGCTCCGGCGCGCAAGGCGAACGACCAACCCGCTTCGGCCATCGGTCGCAACCGATCAACAACTTGAGCGGCCTCCTTGGACGACGCATTGCCCTGCTGAAGTCTTTGCCGAATTCCCTGGATGATAGCTGCGCCGCGAAACAGGTTGAAGGCGAAGTACCAGTCGAGACTATCAGGTACATCGATTCCGCTTTCGACAGCATATCGTGCCAAAAGCTCATCAGCGGTCGGCAGACCCAGCGCCGCCAAATCGAGGTTCCCCAGCGCCGCCTGTCCATCGGCGGGCAAATGCCAGTTCATCAGCAAATAGGAGAGATCGGCAAGAGGGTCTCCCAGCGTCGCGAGTTCCCAGTCGATCACCACTGCGACTTCGGCGCGATGCCGGTCAAATATGACGTTATCGATACGATAATCGCCATGGACAATTGCAATATGTTGCTGCGCCGGCATGTGTTGCGGAAGCCACTCGATCAGCTTCTCGATAGCGCCAATCTCTTCAGACTGTGCCGCCCGATACTGCGTTATCCAGCGCGAAATCTGGCGGGACAAATAGTTCCGCCCCTTGGTGGTCGCGTCGGGCCGCAGCATCTCCACCGGTAGCTTGTGCAGCCGAGCAAGCGCCGACAACATGGCGAAGTGGATATTCGAGCGCTCCGCTTTCGGAACGCCGGGTAGGCGCGCGTCCCAAAACGTTCGTCCATCGACATGCTCCATGACATAGAAGGGCGCGCCAATTGCAGCAGGATCTTCACAGAGCGCAATTGGCCGTGCCACTGGGAATCCGGCAGGGTGAAGCTTTGAAAGCAGTTCGAATTCACGCTCGACGGCGTGCGCCGACGGCAAGGTCGTACCGAATGGCTTCCGACGGAGAACAAAAGTCCCGGCTTCCGCCTCTAACAGATAGGTCGGATTCGACTGGCCACCTTCGAACCTGCGGACAGATACAAGCTCACCGAAACCGTAATCCTGCAGCCGCAGCCAATCCGCGAACTGGCGGAGGTCTATATCAGTCACGCCCGCAAGCTCCCTACCGCGGGGCAGGGCGCGCCCTGCCCCGTTTTCCCCTAGAACTTGAAGCCGACCTGGACGCCGATCTGACGGCCGCGATTGATCGTAGCAAAGCGTGATCCCGTCATGATGGGCGTGTCACTCGTCTGGTCGGTATAGAGCTTGTTTGTCAGGTTCTTGCCGAAGAGAGCGAGAGTCCAAGGGCCTGTTTCCGGACTGATCGCCAAGCGTGCATCGAGAAGAGTGAAGCCCTTCTGCTGAACCAAGGGATCATTGTTCAGCGATGGATTGAACGTCGAGCGGAAGTTCGCGTCAACACGTGCGATTACCTCCAAGCTTCCGACCGGCTGTACGTATTCGAGGCCAGCCGAGCCCGACCATTTCGAACTATAAGGCGTCTCCGCGCCGGACAGGTCCTGAACGCAAACCTGCCCTGCCGGGGTGGTGGCGCGCTGCTCGAAATAGCAGCCGGCCCCGGGAAAGCTCAGATATTTGGAGTCGAGGTAAGCTGCAACCGTCGACAGTGTGAGGTTCGGCGTGATGCGCCAACTTGCCTCCAACTCGACACCTTGGCTACGGGATTCAGCGGCATTGCCGACGACGAAGTTCGTTGATCCGTTAAAAATGCTCACTTGAAGGTTGGTAAAGTCGGTCCGATAGGCAGCCAGATCAAGACTGACCGTCCGATCAAACAGGAGTGCTTTCAGGCCGATCTCGTACGACACGGCTTTTTCCGGCCGGAATATTCCGCCTTCGGCAACCGTCCCGGCGTAAAGCCAGTCATAGCCTCCCGACTTCGCACCCTTCACGACCTTCGCGAACATCATGATGTCGTCGGTGACGTCATATTGGACGAGCGCCTGCGGCATGAAATGCTTCTCGGAGATGCGGACGTCCCGGAATTCGTGCGGTGCGCCGAAAGCAAATTGGAACAGGTTCGAGCGAAGCGGAGCGACAAACAAATTCTCCGCTGCGGGATTGAACTCCCAGGTTCCTACGTTCGCGGCCCTGTAAATCTGATCGACTGTACGTTTAGTCTCGAGATACCGGGCGCCGATGCCGATACGGAAACGAGGACTAAGACGAAGCGTCGTATCGGCAAAGACCGACCAGGTGTCGTTGTGCTGGTCGATTTCGTTGCGGCGCGCGAATGCCGGGACCGGGAGCCCATTCGCCGCCAAGTTCGTGTCCGTATATGCTGCCGCGAACACATGATCGTTCTGATAATAGCCTCCGACCTGAATATCGATCGCACCGACATCGACAGATGCTCGCAGTTCCTGGCTGAATTGCCGATACCGCTCTTCCTGAGCAAAGTTGAAGATTGCACGCTGTGTCAGGTCTCCGTCGGTGGATTGCGCGAAGTCATATCCCAGCCATGCGGTTGTCGAGGTAAGCGACAGATCCCCCAATGATATGTCGGCGTTGGCGTAAAATACTTCCGGGTTCAACCGGGTGAAATCTTCTGGAACGCCGTCATTGTTACGGAAGCCGAACGGCGCCGGATTTGCAACAAAGCGCACGCGGTCAAACTTCGTCTCGGTGATCGCGGGGTTGTTCAACGCATTCGATATGGCCTGAAGCGTGCTGCCGTAAACGTTCAGCCAGTTCTTCTCATATTTCAGGGTGAGCGTCACGTCGTTGACCGGTTCGATCTGCGCCGTCACCCTGATCGACTGGTTGCTATAGCGAGTATCACGGCGGGTACCCGTCGGCGTGATCGTGTGCATATCGCCACGGTCGAGCGTTTGGCTGAGACCTGCGACCCTGATCGCAAAGCGATCGGTCACCGGGACGTTTACCGCGCCCTGAAGCAAAAGTTCCTGGTTTTCGAATTCATATGCCCCGGACGCCTCAACACCGAAAGTCGACCCCGGCTTCTTTGTCGTTACGTTGACAGCACCGGCAGTCGTGCTGTTTCCGAACAAAATGACCTGCGGGCCGCGCAGCACCTCGACGCGTTCGAGATCGTAAAACGGCAGTCGGGCGAGCTCTCCACGACCAGCATAGACGCCGTCAAAGAAGCTGCCCACGGCCTGATCGAAGGAACGATTGGAACCCGAACCCGCGCCGCGGATGAAACGAAAGACGCTGACCGACCCATTGTTCTGGCGAAAGTTCGGGATATAGACCGCCAGATCCTGCTGCTGAACAATATTCCGATCGGCGACGATGTCGCCAGAAACCGCAACGATAGAGATAGGGACGTCACGCAGGTTCTCGGCTCTCCGCCGCGCCGTAACGACGATATCATCGAAACCGCCAGAAGACGATTCCGCCCGGTCGTCGAATTCTCCTTCGGCTTGCGCGGACTGCACCGCATCCGCCGACGGATTCTCTTCGCCCACATCCTGCGCGGAAGCCGCCGTCGGCCCAGCGAGCAAGAACACCAGCAAACCGCAACGAGCGGCCGTCGAGAACAATCCCTGCATGCAATCCTCCCCAAAAATGAGCCGACGAATCCCGGCTTCGATTGGATCAATATACAACAATTTTGTCGCATTGCACGTAATATTTGTTTTATAAAATCCGCACCGGAAGCCGGCTTAATTGAGACCGGATGGTTCAAATTAACATACTGATTTACAATAAATATTATCTCAGCGTCGTAAGTTCGGAACGACGCTTAAAGAGCCTCAATGATCCATATAATACCCTTTGCTTCGTGATAACTGGATTTATCGTTTCAATTGCGGCACCGTAGGCCGAATCACGGACGAGGGTTTCAGTCGAATCCCGCAATTGTTGCGCCACCGTCGACAACGATGGTTTGCCCGGTAACAAAACGACCAGCACGCGCAGCAAGAAAGACCGCGGCCCCGGCTATTTCCTCCGGTTCGGCAATTCTGCGGAGCGTCGCCGCCTGCTCGAGACGCGCCAGAGTTGCAGGATTTTCCCACAGCGCGCGCGCGAAATCGGTCCTGACTAGGCCAGGGGCGATGCAGTTGGCTGTGACACCGGACGGCCCCAACTCGGCCGAAAGATTTCGCGCGAGCTGGATGTCAGCGGCCTTTGAGACATTGTAGGCGCCAGCCTTCGTCGTTGCGGACATGCCACCAATCGACGAGACAATGATAATAGCCCCTTCGCGCCTGCTCACCATCCCTGGCGCGACCATCTGGCACAGCCAGTGCGTCGACAGGATATTGTTCTCCAGAACCTTGCGGAACTGCACGTCGGGGATTTCTGACATTGGGCCGTAAAAAGGATTCGTCGCAGCATTGCATACCAAGATGTCGATTTTTCCATGGGCGGATTGCGTGCGCGCCACCAGCGCCTCGAGGTCGTCGCGCGAGGAAATATTCGCAGCGACGGCCATGGCAGCATCGGCGTGCACAGCATTGATCTCGTCGGCCACCTCGTCACATGCTTCCTGCTTCCGACTGGAAATGATGACTTTCGCCCCATGATCGGCAAAGGCCGTTGCGATGGCCCGGCCGATACCGCGCGATGAGCCGGTAACGATAGCTGTTCGCCCAGCAAGGTCGAACATCGGAGGAATCTTCATGCGGTGCCTCCCTTGCCTTTGCGGCGATCCTGGTCGAAATCACCGAACCCTTGTCCGTTTGCCGCAAGCCGGCGCAGCAATGGTGCGGGCTCCCAATAGTCTCCGCCGGCACGCCGATATCGCTCAATACGCGACAATATTTGCGCGACACCAACACTGTCAGCATAATGCATCGGCCCGCCCAACGTGGCGGGAAAGCCGTAACCCAACGTGAAAATCAGGTCGAGATCGGACGCCCGTTCAGCGATACCCTCCTCCAAAATGCGCGCGCCTTCATTCACTAGAGGCAGGACGCATCGATCAACAATCTCGGTGGCAGCAGCGATGCGAGGAGTCACCCTTAGCCGTTCCCGCTCAATTTGAGCGAGCCTTGCGATATCAGGGTCCGCCCCTCCTCCCGAGGTAGGCCTGTGCAAATAGTAGCCCCGGCCCGTTTTGCGGCCAAACCTGCCCAACTCGAAGAGGCGATCGGCCATCCTGTAATAAGCGGTATCGCCGGGCAACGCCTGAGAATTGGCCCTCCGCGCCTGATAGGGCACATCAATACCGACCAAATCTGCCACTTCCAGCGGCCCCATCGCCATGCCAAAAGCGCGTAGCGCGGAATCGATTTCCTCCACGCCCGTTCCTTCGAGCAGAAGGCGGTTGGCTTCCCGCCCCATGCCTTCCACCATTCGATTGCCAGCAAATCCATAACAGTTGCCGACGACGATACCGGATTTCGAGAGCGCCATAGCCAGCCTCACTGATGTCGCGATGACATCACTGCCGGTGGCCGATCCTTTCACGATTTCAATCAACGGCATTACGTTTGCTGGGCTGAAGAAGTGCAGCCCGACGACGCGATCAGGGTGGTTCGACGCAGCAGCAATCGTGTCAATGTCGAGCGTTGACGTGTTTGTAGCGAGAATGGTGCGACCGGCAAATCGGCGGTCCAGCGCGGCGATTATCTCTTGCTTCAGTTCCAGTCTCTCGAACACCGCCTCGATTATTATGCCTACGTCCGGAATAGCTGAAATATCATCTGCCCAGTAAATCTTCTCGATCGCGACCTCCCCCGCGGACCGTGACAGCCGACCGCGCGCCACGGCCCTTTCCACGTCGGCCTCGATGGCGTCGCGGGCCGCTTTGAGTGCTTCAGCATTTGTATCGACGAGCGTCACTCCAATCCCGGCACTAGCGATGGAGAGTGCAATACCTCGGCCCATGGTCCCGGCGCCGACGACGGCCGCCTCCCTAATCCGTACTGCCCCCTCGACAGACCAGCTCTCGGCGGCCTGCGCTTTCGCCGACTTCAGATGCTCCAAGGCACGGATCTCAGCTGCCCCCAAACAATTCGTCATGCTACGATTCTCCCCATTTTCAGATTTTCTATATACAACATTTTTTTGTTCTCATACACAAATTTTGTTGTATATTTAGGTCGATTCGGAGCTTAACGCTTCACCAAAAGGGGGAAGAATCATGCGCGAAGCCGCAATCGTTTCGACCGCGAGAACGCCAATAGGCAAAGCATATCGGGGCGCGTTCAATGACTTTGAGACGCCCAGCATGGCAGGGATCGCGATAGCGGCCGCGGTCGAACGCGCCGGCATCGATCCGGCAAGGGTGGAAGATGTTGTGCTCGGTGCTGCGCAGCTGCAGGGATGCCAAGCGAGCACGCTTGGTCGCTTCGCAGCGATGGCAGCAGGACTACCCGTTACAACGGGCGGAATGACGATCGATCGCGCTTGCTCGTCGGGCTTGATGGCGATCGCGACCGCGGCGAAACAGATCCAGTCTGATGGGATGGACATTGTTGTCGCCGGCGGCGCGGAATCGATCAGCCTCGTCCAGAATGAACATATGAACATGCATCGCTACCGCGATCCCCGGCTCGCGGAGAAGATGCCGGCGCTATACCTCACGATGCTCGAAACCGCGCAAATCGTGGCGGATCGCTATAACGTCAGCCGCGAAGCCCAAGACACCTACGCGTTCGAAAGCCATCGTCGGACCGCACTCGCGCAGCAGGCTGGCCGGTTTGACGCCGAGATCGTGCCTGTAAAGGTCCGAAAAGTCGTTCATACCTCCGACGGCAGCCAAGATGTCGGAGTGGAACTGACCGTCGACGAGGGCGTTCGCGCCGAAACCACGATCGAAAGCCTTGCTCGCCTCGATCCGGTGACCGGTGAGAACGGCTCGATAACGGCGGGCAACGCGTCGCAGTTGTCAGACGGCGCTTCGGCGTCAGTTCTGATGGAAGCCGGAGTAGCAATCCGCGCGGGGCTGGAACCACTGGGTTTCTATCGCGGAATGTGCGTTGTCGGCTGCGAACCCGACGAAATGGGAATCGGTCCTGTGTTTGCAATCCCGCGCCTTCTCGAAAAGCACGGCCTAGGAATCGACGATATTGGGTTGTGGGAGCTCAACGAGGCGTTCGCGGTCCAGGCGCTCTATTGCCGCGACCGCCTGGAGATTGATCCCGAACGTTACAACGTCAATGGCGGCGCCATAGCAGTGGGCCATCCCTATGGCATGTCGGGTGCCCGAATGGCTGGTCATGCTCTGCTGGAGGGCAAGCGCAGGAATGTCCGTCACGTCGTCGTCTCGATGTGCATCGGCGGTGGACAGGGCGCCGCTGCGCTCTTTGAAGTTGCGTAAAATGCGGAGCGCAATGAGCAGCGGCAGGCAGATCGGTAGCCGCCTCGAAGGCCCTCGGCTGGAACTGGAAGCGACGCCCCTGCATGACCTGCTCGACCGCGCGGCCGGCAGCCATGGTGCAAGACCTTGGCTGAGTGAGGGAGAGACTATCCTGTCTTACAGCGAAGGTGTCGCCGCCGTTGCCGCGATGGCATCGCGTCTCGCTCAACTCGGGATTTCCCGCGGCGATCGCGTGGCTGTGTTGATGCCGAACTCCATCGCTTTTGCAATTATTGCCTTTGCCTGCTGGCGGCAGGACTTCATTCTGGTCGGGCTCAATCATATCTATAGCGACGAAATGCTTGCCCAGTTGGTTGACGACGCAAGACCAGCAATATTGGTGACAAGCGACCTCGGCGACCTGCCGGTGCGAGCCCGCACTCTTACGGAGCAATCAGGCACCAATTTGCTTGTTGTTGATGCGACAGCCCGCCTCCTTCAGCGGCAGGGTTTCGACGTCACGATTGCGTCGGCGCCCGACCCGTCGCTCGCGGCGCTGCAATATACGGGCGGGACGACAGGATTGCCGAAAGGTGCAATGCTGTCACACCGCAACATCTCGATCTGCGTTGCCCAGATATGCGAGGGCATGCGCGACTTTCGCGAGGCAAGAGAAAAATTCATCGCGCTCGGCCCCTTCTCGCACGTGATCGGGACAACGCTGACGCTCGCACTTGCCACGGCACTCGCAGCCGAGATCGTGATTCCGGAGCGATTCGACGCCGAAAAGACGACCGAGTTCATTCTGGACCAAGAGATCACCACGATCTTTGCAGTCCCCACAATTTTTGCGGCAATCGCCAAAAGTAGGGCGGCCAAAAAGGGAGACTGGAGCGGACTCACTTATGCGCTGTGCGGTGGCGCGCCCCTGGCGGCGAACGATAAGACGGCTTTCGAGGCCGTGACGGGCGTTCGTCTCCATCAAGGCTATGGTTGCTCGGAAACCGCTTCGGCAGCTGTGTTCACTGCCGGCACCCGTGCCGTTCCACCAGGATCAATAGGACAACCAATCGCCGACTGCTCCATTGAGATCATCGGTCCTGACGGCGCACCGCTTCAGCCGGGAGAAACGGGCGAAATTGTCGTGACCGGGCCGAACGTGATGGAGGGGTATTGGCAAGGCTCACTTCCAGTGATTGAACCGATAAGCCGCAGCTTCGCCACGGGAGACTGCGGTTACATCGACAAGGGCCATGTCTTCATAGTCGACAGGCTCAAGGACATGATCATCGCCAGCGGTTTCAATGTTTATCCGGCCCGCGTGGAAAGGGTCGTACAAGCGCATCCGGCGATTGCAGAGGTGGCCGTCGTGGGTAAACCGGATCCATATCGCGGCGAAACCGTCAAGGCGGTTGCCATTCTCAATCCGGGAATGACGCTCACTCTCGAAGAACTGCAGCAATTTGCAGGAAAAAGGCTTTCTCCACTCGAAATGCCACGAATTCTTGAGTGCGTTGTCGACCTCCCGCGCACGCCCATTGGAAAAGTGGACAAGAAAAGGCTGCGTGCATGACGTTCCACAGCACAATCAAACTCGAAAGCCAGCAAATCAACGGCATGACCCAAATCACCAGACTTACCATTCTGCCGGCCTCGCAGTCCGGCACCGCCATCCATGTGGCCGAGGCGATCAAGGACCGGCTCGATGCCTTGGGCAGCCATGTTGTCGAAATCGTCGAGGAAGGACGAATACCGGATATAGGCTTTGCCGACACCGACGTCCTGCTCTTGGTTATCGCTACCCATGGCGAAGGCGAGGTTCCCGACAGCTTTCTGCCCGTATACGAAGCCCTGCAAACCCAGCGACCGAACCTCACGGACCTGCGTTACGGCGTGGTAGCGCTTGGGGATATGACTTATCATAACAGCTTCTGCGGAGCTGGCAGGATTATCGACGGGATATTCGGCGACCTTGGCGGCTCGCGAATTGGCGAGCGCTGTGAGATCGACGCGTCAACGCAACCCTTCGCCGACGAGGACGCGCTGGCTTGGCTCGAACATTGGATCGAAGCCCTGTGAGCTCGGCGATCGGAGATAGTTCGTCCGATCCAACGTGGTCGGCGATGCTGTGGGGTATGATCGCGGATCGCGGTGACGCCCCCGTGCTCCAGGAACGGAAAAACACCGGTTGGCAGCCAATCAGCTGGAGAGCCTTCGGTCAGCGGATCGAAAGCATCGGGTCCGCGCTCCTTGCCAGCGGCTTGGCTCGCGGCGACCGTGGTTGCATTCTGGGCGCGACCGGCGCCGACTGGCTTGCGATCGACGCAGGCATGATGTCGATCGGAATGATAAGCGCCGGCGTCTACCCAACTGAGCCGCCCGACCGCTTGGCCTATATCGCCGGGGACTGCGGCGCGCGCATCCTGTTCGTCGATAGCGAAGCACAACTCGCCAAGGGTCTAGCCGTCCTGGAACGCTGTCCCAATTTGAAGGCCATCGTAGCATTTGGCTTCGTGCCGCTCGACGACCACCCAGCCGTGACGACGCTGGATTCATGGATCCTCAATTGCGACAGCGATCAAGGGAGATTTGGCGATGCCCGGTCGCAGGTTCAAGCAGACGATGGCGCCATCCTCGTTTATACATCGGGAACGACCGGACAGCCCAAGGGCGCACTGGTCACGCACGGCGCCATAGCATGGCAGGTCGAGCATTCGGCGCGGCTCTATCACCCGGAGCCGGGATGGAGCCGCCCCTCCTATCTCCCATTGTGCCACATTGCCGAACGCTATTTCACATTCTTCGCGATGCATGGAGACGGTGTCTCCTACATGGTCGATACCCCCGCCAATTTCGGCAGCGCCGTAACGGAAATACGTCCGCAGTTCATTCTCGGCGTCCCGCGCATTTTTGAGAAATTCCACGAAGCATTCCAAGCTTCGGATCTCGACAAGTCAATCCCGCACCTTGCCGCCGCGCTTGACCGAGGAATGCTTATTGCTGACGAGATCTTGGCCGGACGAGAAGCCCCTCTCCTGTTGCGCGATCGAACACGGCAGGACGCCGAACCCTTGGGTGCGGCACGCGCAGCTCTCGGCCTCGAGCGCGTGCAGATGCTGACCAGCGGCGGTGCGGCCTTCGCACCCGACCTGCTGCGATGGTTTCTCGCGCTCGGCATCCCGATGCTCGAAATGTACGGCATGAGCGAAAGCGGTGTCATCGCTTCTAACCTTCCAAGCTCAATTCGCGGATCGACCGTCGGCAAGGTCTGCGATTTCACCGACGTAATGCTCCGCCCCTCCGGCGAGATCGCTGTCCGCGGCCGCGGGGTATTTTCCCGCTATTGGGGCAAACCCGAGGCAACCGCGGCAGCTTTCGAAGATGGCTGGTTCCTGACCGGTGACATCGGCCGGTTCGACGAGAGCGGACATCTCAGCATTGTGGGGCGCATCAAGGAGATCTTCATTACGTCGGGGGGTAAGAATATCTCGCCGGCGGAGATCGAATCGCGCTTGCGCGCATCGCCTCTCTTGCTCGATGCCATAGCGATCGGCGATGGTAGGAAATTTGTTTCCGCCCTGCTTCAAATCGATGAGATCGCCGTCGCGAACGCCGTACAGCTCTCGCCTGATATCGCGCTGCTTGCGCGCGACAGCAGGGTCCAGGCATTATTGAAGGCCGAAGTGGACGTCGCAAACAGCGGCCTCTCGCACGTCGAGCAAGTCAAGACCTTCCGCGTTCTCCCGCGTGCCTTGAGCCAGGATTTCGATGAACTCACGCCAACACTGAAGGTGAAACGGGCTGTCGTGACGTCCAATTTCAGCTCACTTGTCGAGGAGATGTACTCCATATGACCGATATTATGATCAAATCCGCCATCGACGCCGGCGTGATGACGGTCCGGCTCTCGCGCCCGTCCAAAATGAACGCCCTTACTGGCGAAATGATCGCCGAACTGCATTCGATTTTCGTCGCGATCCGAACGAACCCTTTGGTACGTTGCGTCCTTATCGAGGCGGAAGGCCGGGCTTTCTGTGCTGGTCGAGATCTCGCGGACGCAGGCGCCAACGAGGACGCCGAAGTGTTACTGAATTCGACGGTCAATCCCATGATAGAGGCTCTCTACGCTTGCGAGAAGCCTACGATTGCGGCTGTTAATGGTGTCGCCATGGGCATCGGACTTGGTCTCTGCCTAGCTTGCGACATTGTCTATGCGGGGACGAGCGCAAGCTTCGCCTCGCCCTTCGCAAATCTCGGCGCAGCGCTGGATTCGGGGGGGCATTTTTTCCTGCCCCGCCTGATCGGTAGCGCCAGGACCTTGGAACTGATTTACACAGCCCGGTCAGTCGATGGACAGGAAGCCGAACGGTTCGGCCTCGTCAACAAGGCCGTCGCGGATGATGTTCTCGCCAGTTCGACTCGAGCGCTTGCGCACCGCATCGCGACGGGGCCCGCGACCGCATTTGCCGGGCAGAAGGCCTTGCTGCGAACAGCTCTCGCCTCCGACCTCCACGGGGTTCTGGCCGCCGAGGCGCGCCTTCAGGGAGAATTGGCGAATACCGAAGACTATGCGGAAGGCCTTGCTGCTTTCCGTGAAAAGCGCCGGCCGATGTTCGGTGGCGCATCGAAGGGCACACAGGCATGAACCTTATCAGGACAGAGATCACGGGACGCGTGGGGGTCGTAACGTTCGACCGTCCCGAGGCCAGAAACGCGATGAACGGTTCCCTGATGCGTCAGTTGGGCGAAGCGCTCGACACGTTCGAGGCAGACGAGAATGTCGGGGCGATCGTGGTTACGGGAAGCGACAAGGTGTTTTCCGCGGGCGCCGACATCAAGGAGATGCGCAATCTCAGCTTCGCCGACGCCTATCTCGAAGACTTTGTTACAAAAGACTGGGAGCCGATTCCGAAATGCCGCAAGCCGGTGATTGCGGCAGTGGCTGGGATTGCTGTTGGCGGCGGATGCGAGATCGCGTTGTCGTGCGACATTATCGTCGCCGACGAAACGGCGCGGTTTGGTCAGCCCGAAGTCCAGGTGGGCACCATTCCCGGTGGCGGCGGCACGCAGCGCCTGGCGCGGCTGGTGGGGAAGGGCAAGGCGATGGAACTTTGCCTGACGGGGCGCATAATCGGCGCGTTTGAGGCGGAACGCATCGGGATTGTTACCACGTTGGTCCCTCCCGGCGAAGCTCTGACTGCCGCGATGGCGATGGCGCAGAGGATTGCCGGATTTTCGCTGCCGATCGTTATGCTGATCAAGGAATCGGTCTCCAGAGGATTTGAAGGCACGCTCGCCGAAGGCCTGCGCTTCGAAAGACGGATGTTGCATGCAGCTTTCGCTCTCGATGATCAGAAAGAGGCGATGGCAGCATTTGCGGAAAAACGCTCGCCGCAGTTCCGGCATCGTTGACCACGGCAATCAGGAGAAGCCGATAATGCTTGATGCCGGCACGTCGATGCGGATCGCCTTCGATCGCGAACAGATTAGAGAACTGCGCCGCCGTGTCGCCCAGTATCGCCGCCCTCCAGGCGTATCCGGCAGCGGATGGGGCATGGGCATCGACCTTGATTGGTTCGACGGCCTCATGGAATATTGGTCCACGAAGTTTGACTGGGACAACATTGAGAAGCAGTTGAACGAACGCGATCACAGGCGCGTGACGATCGGGGATGGGCATGGGCGCTCCATCGGCGTGCATATCGTTGTGGAGCCGGGGTCCAATCCGGAGGCCGCCCCGATCTTGTTGACGGCGGGCTGGCCTTCGAGCTTCCTGGAATATGAAGGCGTTCTGGACCGCCTCGCCCATCCGGAGCGGTTTGGCGGACGAGCGCACGAAGGGCGCACGCTCATAGTTGCCGACCTCCCCGGCTTCGGGCTGTCGGATATCCCGGTGGCTCCGATCGATCATCGCACCATGGGCGCGATGTGGAAGCGCCTAATGGTCGATCACCTCGGCTTCGACCTCTTTATAGCACATGGCGGTGACTGGGGCGCCGTTGTTAGTTCTTGGCTGGCGCTGGATTATCCAGGGCATCTCTGTGGCCTTCACCTCTCCATGCTCGGGCTGAAGCCAAATATCCAGAGAGACGCATTGCTGAGCGAAGCCGAGAAGGCTTGGCTCGGCCTTAGCAAGCAACGCCTGGCGGCCGATGGAGGATATCGCGAGACGCAGGCCACAAAGCCCAACACGTTGGCGGTTGGCCTGTCGGACAGCCCCGCTGCCCTTGCGGCATGGATCGTGGAAAAATATCACGGCTGGACGGGCGGCTTGCGCCATAGTCCTCCCTCGCTGTCGCCAGATCAGATGTTAACAGCAGCGACGCTCTACTGGATCGGAAATCGACTTCCGAGCGCCAACTGGATATACTGGAGCGACCGCCAGGCCGCCGACATCGCGCTCGCAGAAGGGGAACGCGTTGAGGTTCCGACCGGGCTGGCAGTGTTCGGGGACGGCTTCTTCCCCCCTCCCCCGAACGATTGGGCGGCACGCGCCTACAACATAGTTCATCGCAGGGACCACCCTTCAGGCGGACATTTCGCGGCCTGGATCGAGCCGGAAGCTTTCGCCGCGGCGCTTGCCGACTTCTGCCGGACGATCACATGACTTCCCGGTCAATTGCCGTTGTGGGAAGCGGCCCCTCGGGATTGTACGCGGCCGACGCGCTCGTTCGCTTAGATCCGGAAGCGACGATCCACATATACGAACGCCTCCCCACCCCCTTTGGCCTCATCCGTTTCGGCGTAGCTCCCGATCACCCGGGCACGAAGGCGGTCACGCGCCAGTTCGACCGCCTGATGGCGCGCCCGAATCTCAGGTTTTTGGGGAATGTTGAGGTCGGCCGCAATCCGGACCTTGATGAGCTACAGGCCGCATATGATCTTGTCATCATGGCCACCGGCGCCCCTCGCGACAGGCGGATGGACATAGAAGGTGATGAACCGGGGCAGATATATGGCTCCGCTGCCATCACAGGGTGGTACAATGGCCACCCCGACCATTCGGACGAAACCCCGGTGATCGGGCGCCGCGTCACCATTTTCGGAATGGGCAATGTAGCGATCGACATTGCCCGGATACTCCTGAAGCCGCGCGACGAGCTTGCGCACACCGATATGCCTCCGGCCGTTGTCGCCGCCTTGCGCGACTGCCTCCCCGACGAGGTGTCCCTCGTTGCTCGCCGCGGTCCGGAGCATGCGAGCTTCACGCCGACGGAACTCGCCGCGCTCGCCGCGCTCCCAGGGCTGTCGGTCCATATCGGAGGCACCATTCCAGACAATGCCGGCGACACTCTTATCGAAAAGAGGCTGGACCTTCTGCGCTCACTGAAGGGCACGGGCACCGGCGGAGATCGTCGCCTCAACCTTCTATTCGGACGCCAGCCAGCGGTTGTGCGTCGCTCACACCACGGCCAAGTTGTGCAACTCCAAAATTCAGCGACGAACCAGCAAGAGGAGCATTTAGCCGACACCCTTATTTCCGCGATCGGGTATGAATGCCAAGACCTGCCGGGCATTCGGACCGAAGACGGTCGGATTCTCTCTGACGGATCAGGCCGTGTCGCGCGCGGCGTATATGCTGTCGGGTGGTGCCGGCGGGGATCGAACGGTACGATCCCCACCAACCGGCAAGAGGCGCAGGCGGTCGTAAAGGCCGCGCTGGCAAGTCCGGATCTCACGGCAGGAAAGAGCCCGTCTCAGCTGATCGCTCGACTTGAGCAGTCGTCAGCACCCATTGTCGACTGGGCTACATGGAAGCGGATCGAGGCGATTGAGCGTGGGGACGGATGCATGCCGGGGAAGCTCGCCACTTGGGTCGAGCTTCTTGATGCCGCCAAATAGACATATAAAACATTTTTTCTCTTTTCGTTGGTGATAATTGTTGTATATTATACCAATCGAATCCGAGGAGAAATGCGATGCAAATGTATGACAAAGGCGACGAGCTTCCCGCCGACTATCGCAAGGCGCTCATTCACCTCCTGACGTTTCAAGCTGATTCAGAATATGCCGGTGCGCAGCGCGTGGGCGAGAATCTGCAATTTGCGCCGCGGCCGGAGGAGGCGTATCGCCTCTCCAAGAAGACAATGGAGGAATATGGGCACGCCTTCTACCTCTGGACCATTCTCGAAGATCTTGGGATCGACGTAAAACCTCGCCTTGAAGAGCTGCGCGACAACCCCGAGAATCCGGACCCGAAGAAGGTCAACATCATCAACGGTTTTCGCCGGGAATATTGGAAAGATCAGTTCCAGTGCTGGGAAGATGTGGCAATGATGTCCTGCGTTGCCACGCCGGGCGCGGTAATCTTTCTCGGCCAGTACTGCAAATGCTCTTATCTCCCGTGGGCGCGCGTCTCGGAGCGCATCAAACGCGAGGAAATGGGCCACATGGGTTTCGGCACATGGGCAGTTAAGCGGATCATCGAGTTCGGAGGCGAGGAAGCGCGCGAACGACTGCAGCGTCGCGTACCCAAATTCCTGCGTCAGGGCATGGGCATGTACGGCCGACCTTCCGAAGGCGACGCCCAGTCGGCCCATTTCGCAAAATATTACGACATGGGCCTTAAAATTATGACGCCCGAGGAGTGCATGGCACAGTATGTCGATCTAGTGCGCGAACGACTGGCCGACGTCGGCCTCGAGTTCATTGAAGGGGTCGAGCCCGACTACGACCAGCGCTTCGGCTATGCGATGGACGATCTCGAACTTGAGCAACATATGGCGTCTGCATGATGGCGCCAGGCAAGCGTCGCCGTTTCGCAGTCAGCAGCACCGGTCCCGGCTCGGCACGGTCACCCCTGCATGGGTAGAGCTCGGACGGCGGACGAGAGGTTTCCGCTGGCAAGGTTCGCAGGCAGGCGCCCATCGGCGCCTGCCGACTACCGGACTGCGATGGCGCTCCGCCCCTCCCCCGACGAGATTGAGGTCGACGGAACCTCGATCCAGTTTCTGACTTGGGGTCGACGCGGCTCGCCGGGACTCCTGCTTGTCCACGGGGGGCTGGCGAACGCATTCTGGTGGGCCCATCTGGGGCCCGCTCTGGCGCAAGATTATCGTGTGGCCGCCCTTTCACTCTCGGGAATGGGCCACTCGGGTCACCGACCGCATTACACCCTGGCAGGCTATGCCAATGAACTGCACTGCGTCGCTGTCTCGGCCGGACTCATGGACGCAGGCCCGCCCGTCATCGCCGCCCATAGTTTCGGCACTGCGCCTACCATGCTTCTTCTTTCAGATCCGGATTGCTGGGCGAGCGGCGCCATCTTGATCGACGGCGATCCGGATACGCTGACCGGCGAGCCACCGGGCGAAATGCGACGCGAGCGGCAATATTACCCGTCGCTATCTGCAGCACTCGCCCGCTATCGGCTCATGCCTTTCGAGCCGTGCCATAACGCATTTATCGTGGACGATATTGCCAGGGCCTCGCTTCGCAACGACGAAAACGGCTATTTCTGGGCTCATGACCCTGGCATAGGCTATCGCCTCCAGCTCAATGATCCAAGGGCCCGTATCGTGGAGACGCGCCGCCCGATTTGCATCATCCACGGGGAACATTCAGCAATCATACGGGGACCGGTCCTCGACGCATTGCGAAAGAAAGCGCCTTTCGGGACCCCGTTCTTGGAAATCGGCGGGGCCGGTCATCATACCATGATCAGCGCGCCGGCGGACACGCTTGCCGCAATCCGCCGGATGGCGGATTGGATTGCACGCACGCAGGCCTAGGCGATCGGGGATAGACCCCCGAAACGCTGGTAGAGCAGATCGCCCGCATCCCCCATCGGCCCGTCAGCCGATCGCACATGATCCCGCAGGAAGGCTTCCGACGGTTGAAGCAAGGCTTGATAAATGCTTTTGCACAAGGTGAATGCACTCATTCCCGCCCAAGGATCGGGCAGAAGATCTTTGGGCAGCCGCGGATCCTGCAGGACCGCTGATCGATATTCGTGAATCAGCAATGTGCGGAGGATGAATGCGGTTTCCCCATCGGGAACAAAACCGCGATCAAGGTCGAGCCAGAACGGACGGAAGCGCGAGAGGAAACGTTCGTAAAGCGCAGCGATACGCGGGATATCCCACGCTTTCTTGACGATGCCCCGCAACAGATTTTCGTCCTTCGGAAGTATGGACTCGGCTCGCATCACCTCGATGCGTTCGCGCAGATCCAGCTCCTGGAACAGAAATTCGACCGCCTCTATGCTCTCGGCCGCACTTATAAAAATGTCGCTGGACAGGCGCCCTACACCATTCCAGCGCAGTTCCGACCAGAGATTGCCGAGCTGCTTGGCATTGAGCCCTGATACGCCTGCCAGGAGAATGTACCAAGTCCCGGACCAGCTGAGGACCGGAGGCCCATAAACGCGCGGATAATGTTTCTTCAACCTAAGAACATGTTCCTCGGTCATCGAGTAGAAGCTGAACTTTCCGATACGTGTGGGATGCAGCCACCCGTCATGCACGAGCCGAAGGGCCGAGGTTCTCGCCAGATATTCTGCCACGCCGAAACGGTCGGCCAGTCCGACCAAGCTGGCGAGCCAGACAGTCCCCCCATGCGGAACGAGCATGTCGCCGTAAATCGTTCCAATCAACGCTTTCGGGCTGATCTTGACGCTCTTGCGAAGCGCGTCGACACGTTGTTCGAACTTTGGGCTCGCCATACTTCAGCTTTCGATGATCAAATGTTCCACAAGGGCTAAGAAGCCCGTAGAACAGCAGTCTGGGGGACTGCAACACGATCCTCAAGCAGGCAGTATCCCGTCTATGTGCGCGCGAAGCTCACCGAACGCCTCGACAGCGTCTTCATATGCATCGCGCGCCTCGGCATAATTTTCAACAAGGACTGGATCAGCCCCAGAAATCTGTATCTCACGATGCACGGCATCGCAGGCGTCCATGAGGCGATCGAGAGCCCGGCGGCTAAGAACATAGTCATTCACCCGTTCGCGCGCCTCGCCGTCGATATCAGCAAGATCGGGAACATGCTGCCGGTCGAGCGTGGCAAAATCCCTTTTCAGAATCGCCCACTCCACGTCCGAAGGCGGCCCGCCGGTCACATCGTCCCCGGCGGTATATCCGAAGCGCGCAAGTTCAACCCGACGCCCTTGCTCATTCGCCAACATCATCTTTATCGCTCCTGCCCATAGACACGCGATCAATATATGATACATTTAATATGCCATCAAGGAACCATTTTGTTTTATATAAGGAAGACGCATGCACTCCAATTCAGTCATCATGCAGGTCCAAATTGTCGCCAAGGAAGGCCGAGACGGAGAGGTTCGCGATATTCTTGCGCGCGTTGCCGAGGCTTCGCGCGCCGAAGAGGGGTGTGAGATCTACCAGCTCATGGAACATCCAAAACAGACGGGGCGCTTTTCGCTGCTGGAGCGGTGGCGCGACGCCGCAACCTTCGAGCGGCATCAGCGCTCACCGCACCTTAACGAAGGACTTTCCAGCCTGGGCGCGCTGCTCGCGGCCCCACCGTCCTTCGAACCTTGGCGCGCTCTAGAGTAACCGTTTCGTCTTCGCTGATGCAGTGGGGCGTGAGGTAATTGCGAGCGCGCAAGGAGCCCAAGAACAACAATCGATAGATTATGGAAGCTATGAAGAAGTTTCTGACGGTCGCCGCGATCAGCGCGGCGCTGGCACTGGGCGGATGTGGCAAGAGCGAAGACAAGGCGACAAAGCCGGCCGGGACAGTGAAGCGCGAAGCTGGCAACTGGAAAGCCGACGTGAAGCTGGTCAAGTTTGGAATGCCCGGCGTCCCCGACAATGTGAAGGACCAGTTGGCGAAGCAACTTGCAGCCGGCAGGGGGACCGAACAGTGCCTTACGCAGGAAAAGGCTGACAAGGAAGATGTCGCGGGCGCGCTGTCGAAGGGCTATGGCGAAGCCTGCACCTGGAACAACAACCAGATCGGCGATGGCAAGATCGACGTGGCCGGCACCTGCACGCAGGGCCAGCAGAAGGTCGAACTCGTACTCGCAGGCACCCTCGAAGCCAAGAAGACCGGTGTTCTCGTGACGTCGAAGGGCAAGTCGCCGATGGGCGGCGGGGACATGGAAATGCAGATGCAGGTCAGCAGCACCAATATCGGTCATTGCAACGGCTGAACCGCACATCAGCGCCAACGCATGAAGAGACGCGGTCCATACCGCGTCCCTTTTCAACATATGACCGACTTACATATTCGCTTTCGGGAACGCTTTGCCACTGATGGCCGATGCACGAACCACTGCGTGGATTGGCGCTGGCCTGGAGGTAAAGCCGTCCAGCGAGTGCCGCACGTGATTGAACGTCCGCGGCCATAGGCAGAGCATTTCGACTCCTTCAACTGAGGAGTCGAACGATGAATGAGCTTATCCAGATTGGCCCGATCAGCCCGCTACGCCAGCGCCTGCTCGACGACATGGCGATGCGGAGGTTCGGGCCGGAGACGCAGCGTAATTATCTGCGCGACGTCGGACGGTTCGCGACCTGGCTCGGGCGCTCGCCCCACACCGCGACCGCCGAGGATGTCCGGCAGTTCCAGATCGAGCAGCAACAGGCGGGCGTCCCGGCGCCCACCATGAACAGCATCGTTGGCGCGCTGAGGTTCTTCTTTACGCACACGCTCGACCGCCCCGACCTCGCGCGCAAGCTCGTCCGTACCAGGCAGGTGCGCAAGATCCCCGTCGTCCTGACCATGGCCGAGGTGAAGCGGCTGCTCGATGCGCCCCGCTCGCTCAAGCACCAGGCCGCGCTGTCGGTCGCTTATGGCGCGGGGCTGCGCGTCGCCGAGGTATCGGCGCTGAAGGTTACCGATATCGACAGCAAGCGGATGCTGCTGCGGATCGAGCACGGCAAAGGCGGGCGGTACCGCAACGCCATGCTGCCCGAAGGCCTGCTCCTGCTGCTCCGCGACTGGTGGCGCGCGGGACGGCAACAGGGCATCCTCGTTCCCGACGGCTGGCTTTTCCCCGGACAGAGCGCCGCAGCTCCGATCAGCACGCGCCAGCTTTACCGCGTCGTCGTCGAGGCCGCTGAGGCCGCGGATATCGACAAGCGCGTCGGACCGCATACGCTGCGCCATAGCTTCGCCACCCATCTTCTCGAGGATGGCGTCGACATCCGCGTCATCCAGGCGTTGCTCGGTCACGCCAAGCTGAACACCACCGCCTTCTACACCCAGGTTGCCACCAAGACTGGACTGCCCGCGATGACTGGTCCGTGTCAAACGGCGTTCAAAAGGGACCCCCGATCGGCGTCGAAGAGGGACCCCTTTTCGGATATGATGTTGGTTTGTTGAAGATGGCCTTGCGCTGCGTGCGGCGGAGGGCGGGCGTAGCCCGACCGG